>Ga0207082_1053_pt1 | contig 26670 bp, 22 predicted proteins | sample Alteio_BWMinHeat_56_FD_153588 | JGI IMG/M metagenome (GOLD analysis project Ga0207082, IMG submission 153588) | Enriched cells from forest soil in Barre Woods Harvard Forest LTER site, Petersham, Massachusetts, United States -... | ecosystem: Environmental > Terrestrial > Soil > Temperate forest >...
GTGAACTGGCGTACGTATCAAACCTGGTTCGAACCGATCAAAGCAGTAGCACTTGGTGATAATGTATTGACGTTACAAGTTCCCAGCCAGTTTTTTTACGAATGGCTTGAAGAACATTTTGTAGAAATTCTTGGTAAAACAATAAAGAGAGTACTTGGTAAAGAAGGCAGATTAGAATATCGTATATTGATGGAAAGCAGTATGAGTCAACGTACTCCAGCTTCTATTAATATGCCGGGCAGCTCCTATACAAAGCCAGCTAAAGAGAATAATTATGTGGACATGCCATTGAAATGGGATGATCCGCACAATATAAAAACACCATATGCCATTCCCGGTCTTAAGCGCATGCAAATAGATCCGCAACTGAATGCTAACTACACTTTTGAAAATTATGTAGAAGGTGATTGCAACAGGGTTGCAAGATCTGCGGGTATTCATGTTGCACAAAAACCCGGAGCTACTTCTTTTAATCCACTCGTTGTTTTTGGCGGTGTAGGTTGGGGAAAGACCCACCTGGCACAAGCAATAGGTAATGAAGTGCGCAGACTGCATCCAAACAAAGCCGTTTTGTATGTAAGTGCCGAAAAATTCATCAACCAATTCATAGATCACTCAAAGAATAACGAGATAAATGATTTTATCCATTTTTACCAGCTTATTGATGTGCTGATACTGGATGATATTCATTTGTTTGTTTCTGCTGTAAAAACGCAGGATGTATTCTTTGCTATATTTAACCATCTGCACCAAAGTGGTAAGCAAATAGTACTGACAAGCGATACTCCTCCAAAAGATCTGGAAGGTATGCAGGAGCGTTTATTAAGCCGTTTCCGATGGGGTTTGAATGCTGATATCCAGCCACCTGATTTTGAAACACGTCAGGCTATTCTGCGCATGAAAATGAAGCACGAAGGTTTGGAAATGCCGGATGAGGTAGTGAAATATATTGCATATAATGTGCAAAGTAATGTTCGTGAACTGGAAGGCGCATTGATAGCTTTGTTTGCGCAGGCTACATTGAATAAAAAAGAAATTGATATAGATCTGGCCAAGCGTGTGATGAAGAATTTTGTAAAGACAGCAGCACGCGAATTGACCATTGAGAATATACAAAAATTGGTATGCGATTATTTCCATATGCAATATGACCGTTTGCAGACAAAAACCCGTAAGCGTGAAGTAGTACAGGCAAGGCAAATAACTATGTACCTGGCAAAGAAATTTACAAAAAGCTCATTAAAACATATCGGAGAACACTTTGGTGGTTTTGACCATACAACAGTGATACATTCTTGTCAAACCGTAGAGAACCTTATGGATACTGATACGGAGTATAAAGAGAACCTCTTGGAGATCCAACAAAAAGTTCAATTGGCAAGTATTTAAATCTCTCAAAAATCTTTTGTTTTATCGCCAATAATTTTATCTTTGCAATCCCTTTTGAAAAGGGGTACTAAAAAAGTTCTTTTTATTACTGAAAAGCGAAATACTTTCACCCGGTGAGGTGGGTGAGTGGCCGAAACCAACAGTTTGCTAAACTGTCGTACGTGTTATAGCGTACCGCGGGTTCGAATCCCGCCCTCACCGCTTTCAGTTATAAGTATATTCGGGGAGTAGCGCAGGCCGGTAGCGCATCTGGTTTGGGACCAGGGGGTCGCAGGTTCGAATCCTGTCTCCCCGACTTTTTTTAAAAGCCTTTAGCATTTGCTAAAGGCTTTTGTGTTTATATGACCTTATACAATTCAAATCATATCATAAACGAAATAAGGCTGCGAAAATGACCCTGTCTTCCGCTTTTACAAGATCAGGAGCCCAGCTTCCCGGCAAGGTTGAATAAGTGTATCCACTAGGCGAAGTGACCCCGCCATGACCGGCAAAATAGTTCACACTTGACTCGCGATGTACATACTCTATCTTGAACTCAACACTTTGATTTGGCAACCAGCAAAAATTAGTAGAACAGTCCCATGCAGTAAATGGATCTCCCGGGTTAACACTAAATGGATGTGTGCCTGCAACGCCTCCGTACAAAGTAGGGTTATAAGGGTTGGGTAGCGGGCTGGCATCACCCGATGGATAAAGTACCAAATAACGTCCGGGATTAGTCACCCAGCCTCCTCCAATTGTCCACGCAAATTTGTTTTTTGCAAACCACAACCGGTTATATACCATAGCACTAACGAAGTATTGTGCTGGGCCCCTTGTCGCATCGGTTGTAAATGCATTTACGCCATCTCCTTTTTCATAGCCAATATCAAAAGTGGCACATATGGCAGCCTTGCTTATTTTTTTTGATTTATTATGATTATAGTATCTCAAAGAAAAACTGTTGTCTGAATGAAAACGATATCTGCCTGATAGTCCCGGGGTCTCTGTGCCATAATAATCATTCATGATAAACTTAACATGCTCATTTGGCATCCAAACGACATTCACACCAAAACCCGGTAAATTGTTGAACGTACCATAACTCTGCCAGCCATTTATCAACCAAATTTCAAACCTCAGGTATTTGTTCGGGAATATTTGTGTACGCATACCGTTAAAGAACCAAGGGGTATTATCTGAAGTGAAAGATTCCTGGTATTCCCAATTCTCTGCCTGGTAGTAAGAATTAAGACCTATATAAGATAAGAACATGCCGAAATCAACGTTAATGCCATACCATTTATCAAAATGATATCCCGCATATGCTTCACTAATATTTCGGTATGCTTTTCCAATTTCGTACTGACCACGAAACTGGCTTACATCATTACTTGAAATGACCATAGGACGTGTTCCGAATTGAGTCATGACCCTGGCATGTGCATTTTTGTAATTGAGATCACCACCTAATACCACGGCAGATATTTCCATTTCATCATTTCTTGCTATTACAGTAGAACCCACTACTGTATGGTCAATAGGGTTATTAAATGAATGGGTACAGTTTACATCTACTAAAATGCTTGGTGTGAAAAATGGATTATGAAATATTGAAGAATCTCTGCGGTCATTACCATTCAACCATGATTGGTCAAAACCTTCGAGGGGGATTTTGGGTGCAACTTCTTTTGACCTTTGAGCCTCAACTGATATTGGGTCTTTTAATTGTGCAAAGGTATTATTTGGCAAGCTTACCAAACTTATTATCACTAAAGCAATCAGGCTTCTCCAATTCATAAACATATGTTGTGATGAGAAATAGATATTCGTCGATATCGATTCATTGCTAATGAAGCATTAATATAAGTATAAATGGTTGATGTTTATATGATAGTAAATACTCTAAATTTTTTTTCGTGTTTTTTACACCTTCAAATACACTTCCCGGGTTCTATAATTTAGCAATAAGTACCGTTAATGCAATACCCATTGTTATCGCAATGTATCTTAAATGTTATGATTCTGTTTATGAATTGTTACCTCTTCTTTATGGTTTTATAAACTGTTAAAATTGCCCTTACAAATAGCGAATCTTGCACAGAATTTCAAAAAAACCATTTGTGCATGAATCTTGCTTTACGCTCTGGAATTGTTGCTGTTACAATTTTAATTCTTAGTTCTTTTTCAATAAATGCAGCCACAATTAAGGGGTTTGTTTATGATAAAAATACACGTGAGCAACTTGTAGGTGCTATCGTGTCATTGTCTGGTACCAAGTATGGTACTGCAACTGAATTAGATGGTCGGTTTACAATACATAATGTACTCGCAGGCACTTACAAATTAAAAGTAGAATTCGTTTCCTATGAGTCTCAGGAAATGGACATTACAATAACTGAAAATCAGGAACTTACAGTTAAAATTGATCTGTCTTTAAAGTCCTCTGTACTTAAAGAAGTGCAGATAACTGGTAAATATGCAAGGGGAAGCGAAGAAGAAGCTCAAAACAGGGAGAAGAATGGTCATGAGATCATGAATGTAATGTCTGCTCGTGCTATGTTATTGTCTCCTGATGTAACAGTTGCAGGTGTTTTGCAACGTGTATCTGGTGTATCTCTAGTAAACACAAACTCTGGAAAACAATATTCTATCATTCGTGGTATGGATAGGAAATATAACAGCACATTGGTTAATGGAGTGAAAATCCCAAGCCCTAATGATAGGGACCGTTATGTACCGGTAAATATATTTCCAGTACAATTGTTAGAGAGGCTGGAAGTAATAAAAACACTGTCCCCAAGTATGGAGGGTGATGCTTCTGGTGGTGTTGTAAATATTGTAATGAAAAATGCCCCGGATCATTTTTTGGCGGATGCAGAAGCTGGTATAGGCTATTGCGACATCTTCCAACATCAAAACTTCTTAAAATTTAGCAATAGCACTGTTGAGTGGCGAGCACCAAGTGAAAGATTTGGAACTACTTATTATGCAAAACCTACTGATTTTCCTTATCAAAACTTACTTACTACAGTTATTCATACACCTATTAATTCGCAGTATGGCCTTTCTTTAGGTAACAGGTTTTTTAAAGATAAATTAGGAGTAATTGTTTCTGGTAGTTATCAGAGTACATATACGGGATATACATCTTTGGCTTATTTAGAAAGTCCGACACTAGCAGCAACTAAAACAAAGTATGATCCATTAAGCCAAACATTCTCAGATCTTAATTATAGAGAGTTATCAACCTTATCCAACAGGTTAGGTACAATGGCAAAGATTGACTATGAGATAAACAGTCGAAACAATATCAGTCTGTTTGCAACTTATGTTGAGATGGATGACTATCGTTCAAGATATACAATTGACTCAGGTTTGGGAGGACATTCAAATTCTCTAGGTTATGTAGAGTACAATTCATTGCATCACAGAATAGAAACGAGAACAACACTCCAAAATATTGCAAATATAACTTTGCAGGGCAAGCACAAATTCATTGATAATTTATCAGGCGATTGGTCGTTAGTAGCTTCAAAGGCCGAACAACAAATTCCGGATGATGCGCAGATATCTTATGGTCAGGGCGTTAATATAGATGGTAGTGGTAATGTTAGTTATACTTCGCCTTATGTTACTTCCGAGAACAGATATTGGAATAGAAATACGGATAAAGACCTTGCAGGATATGCAAACTTGCATTACTCACCAGGATTTATTCGTGGATTAAGTTTGATAGATATTGGAGGGTTATACAGACATAAAACAAGAGATAATTTTGCAAATGAATATACTAATCTTTCGCCAGTAGATGACCCAGGTCAAACAACAGAAACTTACACAAGTATTCCAAATGCTAAGTTTGTTTTCATCCCATCGAATGGTGCGCTTGGTTTAACCAACGACCCGGGTATATATACGTTTACTGAGGATATACTTGCCTACTATTTGCAAGCAAATTATGACATTAATAATAAGTTGAATTTTTTTGGAGGGTTAAGAGTCGAAAACACGAATAGTGGTTATGTTTGCGACCTGCCCGTAACTGTAGCTGGAAAATCTGCAAATTATATTTATACAGACTTCTTACCTAGCCTACAGGCTAAATATGCAATAACAAACCTTAGTAATTTACGTGCTTCTTATTTTAGATCTATCTATCGTCCGGCATATGGAGATTATATTCCGAATCCAGTAAAAACAGAATATGAGGATTATGATTTTATCGGAAACCCATATTTGAACCATACTGTAATAGACAATTTTGACCTGCGATATGAAATATTCCCTAAGGGTTTGGATCAATTGATGGTAGGTGTATTTAACAAAAATCTTCAGGACCCCATTGAATATCAAATTACGCAAAAAACCAAAACAGAAGAACATATCACTCCTTTGAATACAGGTAGTGCACAGAATTATGGTTTTGAAATTGTGTTCAGAAAATATTTTGGCAAATTAGGAGTGTCAGGTAATTATACATATACTAAATCGCAGATTACTTCCAGCAAGCAGCTATTGTATCTAGACAGTGCTAATCGTCCTTTCCCGGATACGCAACAAGTTAGCAGGCCATTGGTTGGCCAATCTGCCAATATTGGTAATATCTCTTTGCTATACAAAGATTCAAAACATAAGATTGATGCACAAGTTGCATTTGTTTATACCGGTGAAAGGATCAATCTGCTTTCTCCATATAAAGGTCTTGATCTTTGGCAAAAGCCAACCTTATCTCTTGATTTTTCTGCAGAAAAGGGCATCGGCAAGCATTTTACGGTGTATGTAAAAGCAAATAATATTTTGAATTCAGGATTTGAATTGTTTATCAAGCAGCACAATCAGGCATATTCCGGCGATGCAAAACTAAGATTTCAGGAGAGCCCCAATTATGTAACAGTTCAAAAAGATTATTTCAAAGCATCATTCCTTTTTGGTGTGAAATTCAAACTATAACGTTATCAATTTTTTTAATCAAATAAACAAAAGCTAAAATTAGAATTTATGAAAAAACTGTTGCTTTTATTAAGCGTACCGGCAGTGATTTTTGCAGTTACATCTTGTAAAAAATCATCTTCCTCATCTGTATCCCAGGCACAGATACAAGTTGGCCAGCCGATCAGCGCTGGTACCCCATTGTGTGGTTCTATTAAAGGTACCATGCTTGCTAACCAAACTTATACGGTTTCTTGCGATATCGTGATAAATGCAGGAGATACCGTGGTAATACAGAAAGGTGTAACCTTGAAAATGGCAAAAGGAACAAACGTTATTGTTAATGGTACTTTCATTTCTTTGGGTACTAAAGATGCACCTATAACTATTACAGACCCAACAAGAACTAAAACTACAGGTACTTCTACTGCAAGCTCTGATTCTGCATATTATGGTGGATGGGGTGGTATCTATTGTAACACTACTTGTAATCTTTGTGTAATTAAATATACGCATCTTGATTTTGGTGGTGCTGCATTACAAACAATTCCGTGGACTGGTGGTCCTTCAGTTGGCAACCAATATGTAATGTATTTTGGTAACCCTACCGGTAATTTCATTTTCGAAGATTCATGGATGTATGGTTCTCCTGATGATGCAGTTCGTTTTTATGGCGGCCATGTTAGTATCATGAGAAATACATGCGAAAAACTTGGTGGTACAGGTGGCGATGGTTTTAACGCTAAAGGTGGTACTGTAGGTAACATGGCTTACAATCTTTTTATTGGTTGTGCTACAAATGGTACAAAATCAGCAAATGACGTTCCGGTAGCTGGTATCGAAACTAAGATCGCTATGTACAACAATACTTATGTAAACTGTGGTTTCAGAAATACAGGTGCTTTTGGTGCAAGAGGTGGTTGTGCAGAAGTTGAGAACTCTTCTACTGGTCTTGTTTATAATAACCTGATCGTTAACTGTCGTTTTGGTTACAGGATAGCTGGTGGTAACAACGTTACTGCAAAAGTTTATTATGCGGATACCGTTAACTCTAGCTATGGTTATAACTTTATGTATGCTGACAGTACTGTACTAGCTAATCAGTTTGTACCTACGAATGTAGCTCAAGCTGTATTAACTAAGCCTCAACACACTGATATCCCTGATATGGCAGCTTTCTTGGGTTCAAGCTATACTTATGGAGCTATTTATGATGGTTCTTCTTTAGTTGGTAAAAACAACCCAATGTTTAAGAACTATACATTGCCTAACTATAACTTTAAAACACAATGTTCTGTTGATGGTTATGATTTCCATTTACAAACTGGTTCTCCTGCTCTTGGTAAAGGTACTACTACTGCATTCAGTCCAGTTGCAAATGTGCCAGTTGATGCAAACTTCGGTTCTTCTGGTGTTACACCTCCGGGTAAAGATCTTGGTTGCTACCAAGCTGATGGTACTGGTAACCAACACTAAAATAATTCAATAAAAATATTTCCTCGTTCCGCTACTCGTTTTTTATATGAGTAGCGGAACTTTTTAACACAGAGATTTATATGAAAACTGTGAAGTTTATCTGTATTGCTTTTATTTTTTTTGTATCTGCACTTAAAGCAAATGCACAAAAAGATACGTTAAGGGTAATGGCATATAATGTGCTAAATTATGGGCAATATCCGACCTGCCAGGGGCCTAATGGGATATACCATAATTACCTAGATACAATTGTGAAATTTACTGATCCTGATGTTATTTCATTAGAAAAGATGGCATCCATTACTCCCTATGGTGGTCAGGCGCCAGTTGGTTGGGGTGATTCTATTCTGAAGTATGCACTTAATACGGCATTTCCAGCTAGGTACGCTGTTTGTCCTTACAGTAATATATCAGCGGCCGATAATATAAATATGTTGTTCTATAACCAAAACAAATTGGGGTATCTTGCTATAGTTTGCTCTTACGCTAACACTACCGATTTTAATACTTACAAGTTCTATTATAAAGACCCAAATATATCAACAACTCACGATACAACTTTTATTTATTTTACTATCAATCATGATCAGTCAGGCACAGATCCTACTTTAAGAAATGCACAGATACTTGGTGAAATGCAACAGGTACAGAACCGCTTTCATCATCTGCCTAATATGCTGAATATGGGAGATTTTAATACCAGGAGTAGTACGGAAGGATGTTACCAGACGCTAGTTAATCCAGCAGATACGAATTACCGTTTTTACGATCCACCTTTTTATCCAGATAATAAGATCATTTATCCGGCAAACTATGATGCCAGTCCGGGATCTTTTACAAAATTTCTAACAACATCAACCCGTCAGTATGGTGATACTCCCAATACCTGTGGTACAAGTGGTGGAGCCAAAGGTTGGTACGATCATATATTCGTTTCTCCGTGGGTAGTAAATAATGCTAATTATGTACGCTATATACCTAATTCTTATAGGGTAATAGGTAATGATGGCAACAGGCTTGGGTTTTCGATAAATACTATGTATCCTGTTGCTAATACTTCTGCACCTGCCACGGTATTGAATGCACTTTTCCAAATGTCTAATAAATATCCGGTAATGGTCGATCTAGAGGTGACTTCAAATACTACCGGAACCAGTCTGCCGGATCCGGAGATACCTTTAGGGCTTAATAATTCTGAGATACTACAAGACCATGTTTATATTGTCAATCCAGTTAGTAGTAATCTGACAATGAATTTTTCAAGTAGTATTATAGGAAAGACTGTGTTTGTGGAATGTTATGATATATACGGCCGTTTATTGATAGGCAGAAAAATACTCATTCATAACCAAATCACAATTTTGCCATTTGAGTATAAAACTGGCATATACTTTATTAAATTGTTTGAAGAGGGCACAATACTTTACAATGGAAAAATTGTAAAAGAGTAAGCTGTTCTCTTGGCTATATTTTTATCTTTGAATAATATTAAACAACTCATGAAAAAGATCTTTCGTTATCTAGGATGTGTAACAATAGCTTCAATTAGTTATACTACACTTTTTGCTCAAAACAATAATCTATATCATGTCGCAAAAACCTTTAAGGTTGATGGCGACGGTAAATGGGATTATATAGCACAAAGCCCGGTTACAGGTGATATATATATAGCACATGGTACTGTAGTAAATATCATTGACAAGAATACTGGTGCAGCAAAAGGTACCATTACTAATACTGATGGTGTACATGGTATAGGCTTTGCTCCTAAATATGGTAAAGGCTTTACTACAAACGGCAAACTAAACAATGTTACTGTTTTTGATATCAAAACTAATAAGGTACTCGCCCAAGTTAAAACTGGTGAATCGCCTGATGCTATTATTTATGATGCATTCTCTAAAAAAATGATCGTATGTGATGGCCATAGTAAAAGCATCACTGTGATCAATCCCGCAGATAATAAAGTAACTGCTACTATTTCTGTTGATGGTAAGCCGGAAACTGCGGTCTCTGACGATGCTGGCAAGATCTATGTAAATCTGGAAGACAAGAACGAGATATCGGTTATTGATGCTAAAACATTTAAAGTAGTAGCTCATTGGCCTTTAGGTAAAGGTGAAGGTCCAACAGGTTTAGCTATTGATAAGAAAAACAAAAGATTGTTTGCCGGTTGCGATAAAATGCTCGTAATTATAAACATGGAAAATGGTAGCCTTGTTGATTATCAGCCAATAGGTGATGGTTGTGATGGTGTAGCTTTTGATGCTGGTTTGCAACAAATATATGCAAGCAATGGAGAAGGCACACTGACCATAATTAAAGAAAACAATGCAAACGATTTTAAAGTACTTGAAAATACCCCAACTGTAAAAGGTGCCCGAACACTTGTTGTAGATGATGCAACACACCAGATTTATTTACCAGTAGCAAACAGACAACCAGCTTCTGGTGAAGGTAAAAAAGCTGATTTAGTTCCAGGTACATTCAGGGTATTGGTTGTAGGTAACTAACGCGAATAAGGTATTTGATTTGTCCTCATTTTTAAAAACAAGTTTATGAGAAAACATCATTTAATATATGTAGCTATTTGTTTTATCCTTGCAGGCTATTCTATTATAGCAACAGCAAATCTCAATGATACTACAAAAGAAGCACAGGCAAGTATACCATACCAGGCTACGGCAAGTAATTAATGGTTTTTAAATATTAATAGAATGGGCTGCCTAAACTGGCAGCCTATTCTATTAAATGAAAGTTAGAAAAAGTGTCAATCATAAATATGTACTATATTGGTATCTTAATAGACTTGTCCATAAACAATAATAGAGAAAATGGCTGAAATATTCAATGACAGTGCTGATATAGCAGCGCTTGAAGCGATCCAGAATTTTGAAGGAAAATATCCTAAACAATTATGGTTGTTGTTTTTGTCTGAAATGTGGGAGCGTTTTGCTTTCTATGGCATGCGTGGCATGCTTACTATTTTTATGGTCGAGCGGTTGCTATTGTCGGAGAGAGACGCCAACCTGAAGTATGGTGCTATACAGGCATTTATTTATACTATGGCCTTTGTAGGTGGCTTTTTTGCTGATAAGATACTTGGATTCCGAAAGTCGATATTCTGGGGTGGTATCTTAATGATCATAGGTAGTTTCACGCTTGCTTTTTCTCCTGAACATTTATATTACATAGGTATTTGCTTCACAATAGTAGGTACAGGTTTTTTTAAACCCAATATATCTACTATGGTGGGTAACCTTTACAAAAAAGGAGACCCCAGAAGAGATGCCGGTTTTGGATTGTTTTATTCAGGTATAAATATTGGTGCACTTTTAGGTGGATGGCTATGTATAAAAATGGCTAATGATTACCACTCATGGAACCTCGCTTTCTCTTTAGCAGGAATAGGTATGACAATTGGCCTGGGTATTTTTATTTTTACCAAAAAAACACTTGGTCCAATAGGATTTTCTCCTTTGGCAAAAAAAATACCCACTGCTAAGTTGAGAATGTATGATATCATGGTGTACGTAGGGTCATTATTGGTTATACCTTTTATTTTACTACTTGTACAGAATACGCGATATACAGACGTGTTTATGTACACTGTTGGACCGCTTACTTTGCTTTATATTATTTATGAGATGCTTAAATATAATAGGATTGAGCGTCGAAAACTTATAGCTGCTTTGATCTTTATTGCTTTCTCCATTTTCTTCTGGGCATTTTTCGAACAGGCCGGTGGCTCTTTGAGCCTCTTTGCCAGATACAATCTAAATCATAAGGTTTTAGGTTTGACTATGGATCCTAACGAGATCAATAATTCCTCAAATTCATTCTTTGTAATATGCCTTAGTCCTGTAATTGGTTTGCTTTGGCTATGGCTTAGTAAGCGTAAAATTGAACCTAATACGGTTATCAAATTTGGCTTAGGCTTTTTATTTGTCAGCCTGGCTTTTTATGTATTCTATTATACTCGTTTTTTCGCCAATGCTAATGGTATTACATCATTGAACGTGTTTACGCTGGCTTACTTGGTAATAACCTTTGGCGAATTGTGTTTATCCCCTATCGGACTTTCTCTTATGACGAAACTTGCACCTCAGCCATTGCATGGTATGATGATGGGGCTTTGGTTCTTGGCAAGTGCTTATGGACAATATGCCGCTGGTATATTTGGTGCAAGTATGTCAACAAGTAATCCTAAAGCACCATTAATGGAGAAGTTGATAGCCTATACTGATGGTTATAAACAGCTGGCTATCTATGCGCTTATTGCAGGTGTATTATTAATAATTATATCACCTTTGCTAAAGAAATTGATGCATGAAGTACATTAAATAATACAAAAGGTATTTTATATGCTAAAGAAATTGATGCATGAAGTACATTAAATAATACAAAAGGTATTTTATAATGGATAAAAAAGAAAAATATGCAATTGTTGTGGCAGGCGGCAAAGGTGTGCGTATGGGTACTGCGCTTCCAAAGCAATTTCTGCCATTATTAGACAAACCTGTTTTGTCTCATACAATTGCAGCTTTTTTAGAGGCTTTCCCAGATATTCATATAATACTGGTATTACCACATGAACAGTTGAGTTATGCCCAAATGGTGTTGCAGGCATTCCCTGATAGAATTGATCTGACAATTGTTGCAGGAGGTGTAACCCGATACCATAGTGTACAAAATGGATTAAAAGCAGTTTCTGAAAATAGTATTGTATTTGTGCATGATGGTGTAAGACCGCTCGTTACTCCCGATCTTATAAAACGATGTTATGATCAAGCTGTAGAAAAAGGGAGTGCCATTCCGGCCATTGCAGTGGCAGATAGTATGCGCGTATTAGAAGATGACGATTCCCGACCGATAGGCCGTGAATATATGCGTATCATACAAACCCCTCAAGCATTTCGCTCAGAGATCATTTTACCTGCATTCGAACAAGTATATCAACCTTCCTTTACAGATGAAGCTACCGTGGTTGAGACTTATGGTGAGCAGGTATTCTTGGTAGAAGGTGAAAGAGGTAATTTAAAACTAACTACGCCAGAAGATATGATCATTGCAGAAGCGCTACTTAAAAACAGGTTACAGCATGAATAAATGTGTTGCCATACTATTTCTAATTTGTTTTTCTCTGAACCTTTATGCCCAGCCCAAAGATACTAGTAAGTTCAAGTATCCTATTCTCATGGATAGTGTAGTTGTTTCAGCTACTCGCTCCGGTTGGGATGTAAATGCTTTTATAAAACGTGTACGTACAGATACAACTTTCTACAAAGCTTTCCGTTCTATTCATGTTGTGCCTTTTACTGCCGATAATGACATTCGTATTTATGATAAGCATAGCGTAGTTAAAGCTTCTTTGAAAAGCAAGACCCGGCAAAACAGAAAAAATGGCTGTCGCGATATGGATGTGTTGGTAGAAAAGACGATGGGTGATTTTTACAATCGAAAAAAAGAATACAACTACTATACTGCTGAGTTATACGCTTATTTATTCTTTACCCCTAAACCTGTTTGTGGAGAGACAGATGCTGTTGCAAACTATTTACATGATAGGGGAAAAGGGCAATTGGAGAAAAGTAAATACCAATTGAAACAGCTTATTTTCAATCCAGGTTCACATATAGAAGGTATCCCTTTTATGGGAGATAAGGCTGCTATATTTGAACCTGAAGTAGCTAAGCTATATGACTTCCATTTGCTTTCAGAAGATTATAATGGTATGGAATGTTATGTATTTAAGGCTATCCCTAAAAAAGGAGAAAGTAAAAATGTGGTGTACAATGAACTGACAACTTGGTTCCGTAAATCAGATTATGCTATCGTGGCAAGAGACTATTCTCTTTCATACCATACCATGCTGTATGATTTTGATGTGAGAATAAAAGCGCGCACTACAATAGTAAACAGCCGGTTATTGCCTGAAAAAATCGACTATGATGGTAATTGGCATGTATTTACAAAAGATCGTGAAAGGGTAAAGTTTATTGCTCAGTTCAAATACTGATGCAACTAAGTTATTCATATCTCAAAGCATCAATAGGATTTAAATTAGCAGCTTTTCGTGCAGGGTACCAACCAAAGAACAAACCTACAGCTGTAGAGAAAGCAAAAGAAAGCAGGATAGACATACCTGTGATAACAATCGGCCATCCCCCGAATCTTCCAACTATCATAGAAACTACTATGCCAAGAATGATGCCAATTATTCCGCCAATGAAACTGATGAAGATCGACTCAATAATGAATTGAAATAGTACATCCCGTCCAGTAGCTCCAACTGCCATTCTAATTCCAATTTCCCTTGTTCGTTCTGTGACAGATACCAACATGATATTCATAATCCCTATCCCGCCTACAAGTAAAGAGATACTTGCAATAGAGGCAAGCAGCATCGTCATGACTTTTGATATGGATTCGAATATGTTTGCAATGTCAGCCTGTGAACGCACAGTAAAATCATCTTGATCTGAGGGTGTTAACTTGTGTTGTACCCTCATTATGCTACCTATCTGTGTTTTTGCATTGTCTATATCATTTTCTGTAGTCGCAGATGCGAGGATCGAGTTTAAATACATTGTAGATAACATGCGTTTCATTACCGTTGAAAATGGAGCAATAATTATATCGTCCTGATCTTGTCCAAACGTATTTTGTCCTTTCACTTGCAATAAGCCAATTACTCTGAATGGAATGCTATTTATACGAATGAATTTCCCAACGGGGTTCGCTGTTTCACCAAAAAGATTTGTAGAAACTGTTTGTCCTATCACACATACTTTTGCAGCTGCATGTTCATCCGTTGTTGTAAAGCTTGCCCCTTTGGCAATATTCAGATCTCGGATTGTAAAGTATTGATTAAGGGCGCCAACTACCATAGTATGCCAATTTTGGTTTCCGGCAATTATCTGTGATGATTTAGAAACTACAGGAGATACATTATTGACATATTCACATTTGGCTGCTATCGCATCTGCATCTTTAATTGTTAAGGTAGAATAGGAACCAGCTCCCATTCTTACGCCTCCTTGGTTGGTTGACCCTGGATAGATCATAATAGAATTTGTGCCTAGGCTTGCCATTGAAGCCTGGATATTTTCTTTAGAACCTTGCCCAATAGCCAGCATGGCTATGACAGATGCTACACCTATAATTATTCCCAGCATGGTTAGCAGCACCCGCATTTTATTTTTGCTAAGTGACCGGTACGCTATTTTTAGCAGGTTCATTATTTTCATGTCAGTACCTCCTCAGGGTTGATGATAGGTAACTTAGGTATTTCTATTTTGGCTAATTTTCTGTCTTTTACATTTGTGTTAGATACAATTAGCCCATCCCTAAACAATATATTACTCTTAGAGAATTGGGCTATATCCAATTCATGAGTAACCATTACAATAGTTATTCCTTTTTCATTCAAGTCCTGAAATATTTCCATTATCTCATAACTGGATCGAGTGTCAAGATTGCCTGTAGGTTCATCTGCCATAATCACTAAAGGGTCATTGACTAGTGAACGGGCTATAGCTACACGTTGTTGTTGCCCACCTGATAACTGATTAGGCATATGGTTTGCTCGCTCAGCTAATCCAACGGATCTTAATGCTGCCATAGCTTTTTCTCTTCTTTCTTTTGTATTGAACTTATTGTTGTATAGCATTGGTAATTCCACGTTTTCAATTGCTGATGTTCTTGCCAATATGTTAAACGATTGAAAAATAAAGCCAATTTTGTTGTTCCTTAACGCTGCCAGCTGGTTTTTGTTAAGAGAAAAGACATTTTGGCCCTCTAAATAATATTCACCACTTGTAGGATAGTCGAGACAGCCTATAATATTCATGAAAGTTGACTTGCCGGATCCACTTGGCCCCATAATAGCAACAAAATCACCTTTATCAATATCAAGAGTGGCATTCCTTAGAGCACGTACCTCCATGTCGCCCATTTTATAGGTTTTTACCAGGTTCTTGACTTGTATTAAAGTGCTTCCATTCTCCATGCTATTTCTTTTTAGGTTGTGGATGCATTTGTGGCATGAATGGATTGTTGGCAGTTGGGGTGGTAGTTTGTGTTACTACGCCATTTATACCTGTAAGGATCTCATCCCCCTCTTTTACATCTCCGGATATTTCTATGTATGTGCCATCAAAAATTCCTAATTTTACGAGTCGTGGATTGATCTTGTCGTCTTGTTTTACCCATATATAACTTTCCCTACCTGGCTGAGGTATCTCATTCCCCGCGATCCTTTTTGATTGTATCTTCATATTCATCGAATCAGGAAAGTTGATTGATTGTAAATAATCTGCAGGTGGTATAAAATGAATAGCATTGATCGGGATTTTTAAAATGCTGTCATGTTCCACTGTTTTTATTGTAATAGTTGCAGTTAAGCCAGGTAATAATTTCAGATCTGGATTGGCTACATTGATAACAACAATATAGTTATTTACATTTTGTATCATGGTTGGCTGCAGCCTTATTTGTGCTACATCTCCTTTAAATACCTCATATGGGAATGCATCAACAGTAAATTCTGTTGTTTGGCCAACTTTTACCTGCCCTATATCGGCTTCATCTACATCTGCCAATACTTGCATTTGTGTTAGGTCTTTGGCAATAGTAAAAAGTGTTGGGGCATTAAAGCTGGATATTACTGTCTGGCCTACATCCACATTTCTGGATATCACAGTGCCATTTATTGGAGCTCTTATAGTTGCATATCTAAGGTTGGTCTTTTCATGGCTTAAAGTAGCGTTGGCGGCATTTAGGTCTGCTTGTGCTGCTTTATAATTTGTTAATGCAAGATCATAATCTGCTTGCGCCGCTACGTGCTCATGAAATAATGTATCAGCACGTATGAATTGTCTTTTCATCAGTTCAACCTGCGCTTTTGCTTTTTCTTCTGATGCTTGCGCATCCTGCATTGCAGCATATAGCAATACCGTATCCAATATGGCAACTACCTGGTTTTTCTTAACAACGGAATCAAAGTCAACAAGTATCTTAGCTACAATTCCTGATACCTGCGCACCTACCTGCACCGTTGTTACAGCGTTCAATGATCCTGTAGCTGTAACATTCACAGAAACATTTCCTGTTTCTATCCTGCCGGTTTTCCATTCTGGAGGCTTGTACTTGTTTTTTGCAAAAAAGTAATAGGCTACACCACCCAATGCTACTATAATAATTGATATAATAATGATGATTTTTTTCATGTTGTTATTGAGTTGTCAGCATTCCAGTATAAAAAGAAACTATTTTAGTTTTAAATAGGTATTGGTATTTAGCAGATAGATTAGAATATTCAGCTTTATTATAATTGCTTTTTTCTACAAAAAAATCTGTAGCATTTATTGTCCCCGCTTTGAATTTTATCTCCATATCATGGAATGAGCGTTGTTCCGAGACCAATTGATCTTTTGAGGCTATAAGATTTTTGCCAGCTATTACCTGATCGGTATATGCCTGCTCAATATTTTTTCTTAACTGATTCTTTACATATTGTTCGTTTAGCTTAGCTACCTCAATAGCTATGGTAGCTCTTTTTATATCACTTCTATATAGTCTGTTATTGTAGATAGGTATAGATAGATTTAAGCTTATACCTTGACCAAAATTGTCATTAAATTGGCGTAAAAAGGGATAAGACAAAGAACTGAAATTTGTTGTTGTTACAGGGCCATAGACAAGTTCCGAAGGATTGCTTTTCAGATAGCCTATATTTTCATTTTGAGTGCTTGTGTTGTATGAATACAATGAATTATTACTAGAATAGGTAGTATTTAAATTTCCCGAAAGTGTAAGCTTGGGGATAATTTCCGATTTGGATATCTTCAATGCTATCTCTGAAGCATTGGATTTAATTGTCGCACTTTTTATTTCCGGAAGAAATGTAAGAGAAGTGTTGTAAATTTCTTCAGATGTTAATGATATGTCAGGAACTATTTCTTTTATTGCTGGTCGTTCAATTTCGAATTTCGAATTAACTGGAATTTCCATCAATTGCATTAGTGTGACTTTTGAAAGCATAAGCTGGTTCTCTGCATCTACTTTGGCAGCTTTATCTGTTGCAAGTTGTGCTGCGACTTGAAGCAAGTTGCTTTCTGGCAAACTACCAGCATTTACATATTTTTGAGTATAATTATAGTGTTCTGTGTCAGCCTCAATTATGGATTCCGCAATATCAACTGCTTCATATTCGAATAGTACCTGCATATAGGCTGCTATAACATTAAGGGTTAGGTCATTCTTCATTTTCTCCACATCCATATTCCCCGCTTCATAATTCAGCTTGTTTTCTTTGATCAGGTTATTGTTTTTCATGCCATTGAATAATGTGACATTGCTTATCAAATTCAACGAATTGGTATTGATGCTTTGATTAGTATATTGATTGGTTGTTGGAAGAATGAATTTTCCATTCTCAAGAGAATGAACGTCGGTAAGATTAAGATTGGGAAATATATTCGCTTTAGACTGCAGATAATTGACTTTGTTTATCTCATTATTTGCTATTGCTTGGTTAAGAACTATATTCTCTTTGCAAGCTTGTTTTATGCATGCATCAAGTGTCCATTTTTTTTCCTGCGCTTGTAAATAGAAGGAACATAACCATAATATTGTAGTTAAAAGAGTGATTTTTTTTAAGATATGTGCATATGGATTCTTCATTTTCAATGGTTGTATATTTATAGTAAGGCATCAATATTTTTAATAAGGAATAAATGACTAGTGTCTAATGTGAATCTATGTTTATCATTAAGTAGCCCGGTTACTTCAAATTGTACTTTTATTTGAAACGCTTATTTGTTTTTGTTCTTCTTTGCCTGTTTCCTGAAGTAACCCCTTGTTAGAAAATTGTGCTTTAAAGCCTCCATATTTTCATCCAATTTAAGTGATGCCTTATTTATGTTTGACATACTTTGCTGTAGGTTACCTGCAAAAGCTGTATCTGATATTAGCATTCCCATTGTACCTTTTCCTGAATTGACTTGTTGTGTGATATTTGAAAGCTGATCTGAAACATTGTGCAATTGATTTGATGTCGCTTTGATATTATCAAGCGTATATTCAAGGTTTTTCCCGATAGCAGTATCATTGATCAATTTGCCAGCCATACCATTCCCTCTTTGTATTTGTGTGGTTATTTCCTCGAGGTTATTACTTACTACTAAAACCTTGCCAACAACATCATTCAGATTTTTAAATGATTGTCTCAGGTTATTAGCCATTGTAGTGTCTTTATACAATGATTGTATAGTGCCATTTTCTGTATTGAATGTGGTTGTCAATTCTTTTAAGTTCTCTGATATCACTTTTATGTTTTCATTGGTGGTATTTAGTGTTTGAAACACCTGGTCGGTAACTAATGGGTTATGCGCTTGAATGGTATCATTGTTCTGGATCAGTTCGCCTCCGCTTTTGCTAGTTGTTATATTAATGATCTTATCTCCCATCAGTCCGTCAGAAGCAATTGATGCAATAGCATTCCTGGTAATGAAGCTTCTTTTGTTTTCTTCAATTTGCATATCTACTTGTACCAGTGTATCATTTATCAGCGCCACTGCTTTTACGATACCTACCTTTACGCCATTATACCGGATATTGCTGCCTGTTTTTAATCCGGTCGCATTTCTAAATCTCGCACTTATATTGAATGTTTTTTGAAACATCGACTTTTTTGACCCAACCTGGAAGATGCCATATATAAAAATGGTAATGCCAACCATTACAAAGAAGCCAAGCAGTATGTTTTTACGTTTTGCTTTTTCCATAAACTATCTTTTAAAGAAGTGTTTTATTTCTGGGTCTTCTGATTCTACCAGTTCTTCATAACTGCCTTGTTTGTAAGCTATTCCATTCATTAAAAAAACGATCCTGTTGGCAACCTGTTTTGCAAGGTCTATGTCATGAGTAATTATTATTGAAGTGGTTTTATATTTTTCTTGCAATTCCATTATCAGGCGTGTTATTTCTTCTGATGTTATCGGGTCAAGTCCTGTTGTAGGCTCGTCGTATAATATGATCTCCGGTTTTAGTATCAATGCCCTGGCTATTCCTATCCTTTTTCTCATGCCTCCTGATAGCTCTCCTGGCATCAGGTTAATAGCGTTTTCAAGTCCCACATTTCTCAATGCCTCTCTTACTACTTCTTCAATAGTGCCTGTTATCTTTTTTTTACGGTGTCGCCTTAAAGGGAATTCAAGATTCTCTCTTACTGTCATCGAATCATAGAGTGCACTGCTTTGAAAAACAAAACCAATATTTGTTCTGATATCATCCAGCTCATTATGATTTAGCTTGGATATGTCTTTACCAAATACCCTCAAATTACCGCCATCCGGTTTTACTAGCCCTATGATACATTTTATCAAAATGGTCTTGCCGATACCTGATTTTCCCATTACAACCACATTTTCACCCTTGGCAATGCTCAGGTTGAAATCGCTCAGTACAACCTTTGGCCCAAAGGCTTTTTGTAAATGTGATATCTCTATGATGGGTAGTTCCGGCATTACTGTTTTTTTGCTTTATAAAAATCCTAGCATTGATGATATCTGTGTCACCACCATATCAATTATTATCACAGTCAGCATTGCAATTACTACCGATGAGTTGGCTGCTTTACCAACACCTACAGTCCCATTTGTTGAGTTATACCCTTTTGTACATCCTATTATGCCAATAGCAAAACCGAAAAAGAATGTTTTGCTAAAAGAAGGTATGATATCATTAAATGTTACAGCTTCAAATACCCTGTTGAAGAAGAAACCGATGTTTACCTGGTCTTTGATATTAGCACCAGCAAAAGCACCAAAAAGAGAGATGAGGTCTGCATAGGCTGTTAACACAGGTATCATTAGTGTGGTAGCAATTACCCTTGTTGCAACAAGGTATTTGAATGGGTTGGTGCCAGATACCTCCATGGCATCAATTTGCTCCGTCACTTTCATGGATCCTAATTCTGCACTAATGCCCGAACCTATTTTACCTGCACATATAAGTGCGGTTATTAATGGTCCTATTTCCCGAACTATTGATATCGAGGACATAGCAGGCAGAAATGAACCTGCTCCAAATTCTACCATTGTTGGGCGCGATTGCATAACCAATACTATCCCTAAAACAAAAGCTGTAGTGCTAACAAGCATAAAGGACCGGATACCGATCTCATAGCATTGGTTCAATACTTCTTTGAACTCATAAGGGGGCTTTATACCAAAGCGAAAAAAGTTGGCGCTAAAACGTGCTATCTCAGCGGTATTCTCAAAAAATGCATCTGCACCCTTAGAAAACAGATTTTGCCGTTTTGTTAGATCTTGCGCCATTTTTTTGGTGTGAGGATTATTCCCTTCCAAAAATAAACGTAACTAAAAAAACTTAAAATGACAGTGGTCATTCATAATAGTGATATGTGTTAGGATATATATGCTATATGGGCGATGTATTAGTATTTGATTTAAAGGCCTGGATTCAGTTTGCTAATTTGCTTACTTCTTCTTCATCCCACCCAAGAAAAAAAGTTCCATTCCCAAAGTCCCAAACCGGTCGTTTAATGAGTGAGGTGTTTTTTATCATCAGTGCGATTGCTTTTGATTTGTTGCTAATACTTGCTTTTTCATCGTCAGTCAATGCCCGGTAGGTAGTGCCTTTGGTATTGATAAGTTTATCAGTAGGGAAATGGTTCAGCCATAATTCTAGGCTAGACTTGTCAATACCTAACTCTTTATAGTTATGAAATGTATACTTGATCTTCTTGGCATCCAGCCACTTAATCGCTTTTTGCATGGTGTCACAATTCTTAATGCCATATATGGTTATCATGCTCCAAAATTAAGGCACACTGTTTAAAACAAACCAAGAAAGAAAAATTTGGGAACGGCATGTTAAGCAATGTATATTGCGTTACGATAGCTCACTTAAAAGAGGGCATTTTTAAGGTGTTATATTAAAATAAAATTGTTGTCAGCGCTGACAAAAACTGCCAAAACAAAAAGTCCCCAATGTCTCATACTGCGACATTTCAGTTTTTATAATAAAATTGCTGACAAAGGATTTTAGCACCAAATGTCCCACTTCGGAAATTATTTTTCTTCTTTAAAGCACGATACTAACTGACAAAAAAAGTCCTGTCATGCTCTCTAATTCCCAATTCCTAATTCCTAATTCCTAAAATACAGACTAACTTAGCAAAGTGATCTCCCCAGTTTCCATACAGGAAGTAATGAATCGTGCTGATGTCGTTGAGATAATTGGCCAGTTCCTGCGTCTTAAAAAGCGCGGTGCTAATTATATTGCCAATTGTCCTTTCCATAACGAAAAGACGCCATCATTTTATGTATCACAACCTAAGGGTATATATAAGTGCTTTGGCTGTGGCAAGGGGGGCAACGTTGTCACTTTCATTCAGGAGCATGAAAAGCTTTCTTATCCCGAGGCAATACGTTGGCTGGCAGACTTTTATAAAATAACGCTCGAGGAAACCGAAAAAACACCGGAACAGCAGCAACACCAACTGGCAGAAGAGGGTTTAAGGATACTCAATGAATACGCCGCACAGTATTTTCATGATACGTTGTTGACTGATGATGAAGGGCAGGCTATAGGCATGTCTTATTTCAAGCAGCGTGGGTTCAGAAAAGAGATCATCGAACGTTTTAAGTTGGGTTATAACCCGGAGAATAATGATGTTTTTTATAAAGCAGCCACAACAAAAGGTTATAGCGCTGATCTGCTCGAAAAAGCAGGCTTGGTAAAGAGCCGTAATGGTGCTTATCATGATGTGTATAGGGGGCGTGTTATTTTCCCTATTCATGGTATGACGGGTCGTATACTTGGCTTTGGTGCCCGTATCTTAAAGACCAATGAGAAGGCACCAAAGTATATCAATACCCCGGAAAACGAATTGTACGTAAAAAGTCGTGTGCTCTATGGTATGTACCAGAGTCGCCAGGCTATTGGCAAGCAGGACGAATGTTTTTTGGTGGAAGGGTATACTGATGTAATATCTTTGCATCAGGGTGGTGTAGAGAATGTTGTTGCCAGTAGTGGTACTTCTCTCACCGAAGATCAGCTTCGTCTTATAGGTCAGCTAACAAAAAACCTCACCATACTTTATGATGGTGATGCCGCAGGTGTGAAAGCCGCTTTGCGTGGTTTGGATATGGCATTGGGGCAAAGCTTCAATGTGCAATTGGTTTTGTTGCCAGAAGGTGAGGACCCCGATAGTTTTATCCAAAACTCGGGTGCCGCAAAATTTCATGAATATGTAAAAGGCCATAAACAGGATGTTATCGGTTTCAGACTCGAAGTGGGCTTGCGGGAGGTAGGTACAGACCCAGTTAAAAAATCAAAACTCGTAAATGAGATAGCAGAAAGTATCTCAAGAATAAATAAGGCTGAGGATTTTTCATTGCAGCATCATTACATCAGGACAGCCGCAACTAAATTGGAAGTTGATGAAGCAGGCCTTGTAAACCTTATTAATAAACATATTCGCGATAGGGTAGACCAAGAGAACAGGCAGCATAAACGTGATCAGGATAACCTCCCTGAACCAATACAATTATCGGTACCTGAACAGGATGCAGTAGAAACTGCTAATACGCATGAGGACCAGGAATGGCAATTGTTGCGTGTGCTTATAGAGTATGGTAGTAAAGAATACGAAGGGTATGCCAATGTCGCTGATCTTGTCCATCAACGTGTGGATCCGGAACTTGTAGAAAATGCTTTGGTGAAAAAACTCTATGAGTTTTATTATGAGTATGTGAATAGCAAACAGTTAACACCAGAGATAAATGATTTTATCAATTATCCCGATGCAGTTGTACAGCACCGTATGGCAACACTGCTTCATACAAAGAATGAGATAAGTCATAACTGGAGCGATAACTACGGAATAGAGACTCTTCACGATGGTATGAATTATATAAATGATGTGGATAGTACCCTTTCTTATTTCGAGTTCAAAAAGATCCTGTATATGCAGGAAGAGCTGCAGAAGAAAATAAAAGAAGAAAAAGACCCAACCCGTCAAACTATGTTTGTACAACGCTTCTTCGAACTGAAAAAAACAGAAAGAGAAATAGTGAAAAAGCATGGTACAGTTGTTATCAAAATAAACAAACGGTAGACATTTATAAATATCATCATCAAATCATCGCATTGGCAAGGATTCTGGCATTAGATTATGGGAAGAAAAGAACAGGTATAGCTGTTACAGATCCATTACAGATCATTGCCTCGGCATTGGATACTGTTGATAGTAATGAGCTTATTGGTTACCTGAAAAAATATTTTCTCACAGAACAGGTTGAAAGAATAATAATTGGCTATCCATTGAATTGGGATGATACGCCCACAGATGCCACTCCGCTTGTTGAGAAATTCATAGGTAAGTTTGCCAATGTTTTTCCTCAAATGCCTGTCGAAAAATGGGATGAGCGTTATACCTCAAAAATGGCATCACAGGCAATAGCGGGCATGGGGCTTAAAAAAAAAGAGAGAGAGAAAAAGGAATTGATAGACGCTGTAAGTGCCGTTATCATGTTACAGGAGTACCTTGAAAGCCGTTGATAATCCATATCTTTGCAAATCTTATAAAAAATTAACTATTAATGATATTGCCGATTGTAGCCTATGGGCACCCGGTTTTAAGGAAAGAATGTGAAGATATTACACCCGATTATCCGGGTTTGTCAAAGCTGATTGCTGACATGTGGGATACCATGTACGAAAGCAATGGAGTAGGGATTGCGGCCCCACAGGTTAATAAGCCTATTCGTTTGTTTGTGATAGATACCTTGCAGGTTGTAGAGGGCTTCGATGATCAGGATAAAAAAGATTATCCGAACGAGAAGGGTAGAAAGCAGGTATTTATCAATGCACATAAAATTGACGAAACAGGGAAACCATGGGCATATAATGAAGGATGCCTGAGTATACCCAAGGTCAGAGAAGATATCACGCGTCATGAGAAAGTCTTGATCAGCTATATGGATGATCAGTTCCAGGAACATGAAGAGGAATTTGATGGTATTACTGCACGCGTTATATTACACGAATATGATCATATTGAGGGTAAGCTTTTTATAGATTATCTACCACAACTTAAAAAAAGGCTTATTAAAAAGAAACTTGATGATATAACTGCCGGAAAAGTTAGAGTAGATTATAAGATGCTTTTCCCAAAATAACGTATTTTAGAGTCCCTATAATAGCCAATTGCCAACAACAACAACATATAGCGAAGAAGAACTGGTGCTTTTGCTTAAGCAACAGAGTAAGGATGCTTTTGATTATTTATATAAACATTATTCGGCTGTGTTGTATGGTGTAATTAATAAGGTTGTATATGATGAACAAACTGCCCAGGATGTACTGCAGGATGTATTTGTGAAGATCTGGCACAACATATTGCAATTCAATCCCGATAAAGGAAGGATATATACCTGGATGATAAATATAGCCCGAAACGCTGCCATTGATAAGCTTCGTTCTAAGGGTGAGATCATGAAGGGGAAAATCCGAACTGGTGATGAGGTCGTATATAATTTAGAAAAGGGTTTAAAAACAGAACAGCAAACAGATACTATTGGTATACGCGAAATGGTAGCAGGCCTGGCACCTGAGTATCAGTCAATTGTTAATCTGGCTTATTTCAAAGGATACACATTAGACGAAATATCGAAAACCCTGGATGTGCCACTCGGGACAGTGAAAACCCGGATGCGAAGAGCTATGCAAATGCTTAAAGAACATTTTGAAAGGTAATACCACTTTGTGGATGCAGTGATGAAAAAGAAGAAAGAGTACAATTGAAACAGATAAGAATTGAATAGTTATAAATAAAGTGAACACAAAAGAATACATAGAATCAGGAATATTGGAAGCCTACGTGCTTGGCTCTCTTACTAACGTAGAGCGTAAGCAGGTGGAAGCCAATATAGCCATGTATCCCGAGATAGCCGCTGAAGTGGCAAATATTGAGGGTACAATGCAGCATTTTGCAGAAGCAACTGCTGTAGCCCCACCTGATTATATGCAGGATAAGATTTGGTCTGCTATCCAGTCTGATGTGCTTAATAAGGACAAAGCAAATCCTACCAAAATAGTTCCTCTAAACCCACCAATACAAAAAATGCAATTTACCTGGATGCGAGCAGCGGCTGTTGCTGTATTGTTAGGTAGTATGGCACTGAATTTCTATTTGTTACACCAAAATAACAGGTTGAATGATAGCCGTACAGCCAATACCAAACTATTTGATTCCCTGGCTAAACAACAGTCTGTAATGTTGGCTCAGATTGATCATTATAAGAAGGAAAGCAATATGATGGCGGATCCAGGAATGAAAACGGTTGTTATGCAGAGCATGATAAAGGGACACCCTATGGTTGCAACAGTTTATTGGAGCAAGGATAATGGGGATACTTATATTGCCATGCAACATTTGCCACCTGCACCTTCAGGTATGCAATACCAGATGTGGGTGATACAAAATGGTAAACCTGTTAGTATGGGAATGCTTCCAAACGAACTTGCAGTTGCAAATGGTATGGAAAAGCTGGAAATGAAAGTTACTGACGGCCAGGCTTTTGCTATTTCCCTTGAAAAAGAAGGTGGTAATCCATCTCCTACTGAAGTTTATGTTTTAGGTAAGATATCCTCTTGATCTAGCTTAATTGGTTTCCCTGAGTGTTTACTTTTGATTGCAATGGTCTGTATGCAAATAATTATTACATACTAACGTTCCATCAATCACGTTCATGCAGCATCATTGCGGGGTATTGCAGCTATATCCTTAATTGTCAGTTTGTATGAAGTCGTCTATTTTAGATAAGTTTCTAAAATGGAAATCGAATTTATATTGTAAAT
>Ga0207082_1054_pt1 | contig 26336 bp, 27 predicted proteins | sample Alteio_BWMinHeat_56_FD_153588 | JGI IMG/M metagenome (GOLD analysis project Ga0207082, IMG submission 153588) | Enriched cells from forest soil in Barre Woods Harvard Forest LTER site, Petersham, Massachusetts, United States -... | ecosystem: Environmental > Terrestrial > Soil > Temperate forest >...
CTAATTGATTGATGTTTGAAATTTGCAGCCTTTCTGACTGCCTGACGGTTGGGACACGACCGCATGCGCCTTTGCAAGGGTCGCGCTTTTTGCGACTTGCGCAGCCCTTGCAAAGGTGATCGGTCGTGGCACAATAGGAAGGCAGTCAGAAAGGCGACCACCCTTGAACGGAGCGAGCGGCATTCGCCTTGTCTTTGTCGTTAATTTTGAGTACTGATGTTGCGGAAAAGTCAGTTTTTTAAAATAAAAAGCGTAATCGGTCAGTGTATGTATTTTTTTCTTATGTTCATCACCGCCCTCTTCTCAACTTCCTTTGTATAAAATGTTATACGTGAAACATAATTTTAATCAGAAAAAATACAAGTTATTAGATCATACTTTGCTCAAACCAGTATGCGAACTGTGAGCAGGAAGACATATCACAACAAACAATACCTATCACAAACGGTATACAAACCTATCACAAAATATAAAGCATTCTTGTTAACTGAATAAATCCAAGATGAATTAAACGGTTCACAAACGTATTACAATCGGTAAACAAACGTGTCACGATCGCACCTGAGTTGAAGGATGCGATACCTATCACAAACGGTACACAAACCTATCACAGAAAATAGGCAATTATTGTTGCTTAAAAGAACCAAGCATGAATTAAACGGTTCACAAACGTATTACAATCGGTAAACAAATCTGTCACAACCATACCTGAGTTGAAGGATATGATACCTATCACAAATGGTATACAAACCTATCACAGGCAATAAGCAATTCTTATTGATTAGAAGAACAAAATATGAAATAAACGGTTTACAAATCTATCACGATCGGTAAACAAACCTGTCACGATAGCTCATGAATTGGAGGATTCGATACCTATCACAAACGGTATACAAACCTATCACACGAAATAAGAGATTATTGTTGCTTAAAAGAATCAAACATGAAATAAAACGGTTCACAAACCTATTACGATCGGTAAACAAACTGGTCGAAATGGAGCTTGTAGTGGAGAAGAGCAAAACCTGTCACAAACGGTTTACAAACCTGACACAATATCATGGCAGATACATGTAAGTAGAGGTCAGTACGAAGTTGAGTACGATAGTAAAGGAGGGAAATATTTTTATGTATATTTGCGTACGCAATAAGGAATGGTACGTACAACCTAATCTACAGGATATTTCTTTTATTCTACGGATTAATACTATTTTTATATAATCTAAATATAGTGTTGACATTATTAGCTTCTAAATTTAAATTACATATATTGAGTAGTTAATATACCATTAAACATACAAATATAAGGCATAGATATGGAAAAGGAATTTTGGACTGTTGCTGAGATACGAGACTTATTTAAACTAGACGAGCGGTATAAATCAATTCAAACCCTACATAATGCCGAAGAGAGAGGGGAAATTCCGAAAGCAGAACGAAAGTCTAGAGGCAAGATTCAGGTAAGGCATTGGAGATCAGAACAATTACCAGCAATTGGTAAACGTTTAGGTTTTATTGAAGCACACACTAAACAAGTTGTGATATCTAAATATATACAGAAGGGTGGGGTGCTTAAAACCACAACAAGCTTCAATGAAGCAAGAACATTTGCCCTAAATGGTATAAAAACACTGATAATTGGCTTGGATTTCGAGTGTTCGATTACTGATGTTATTCTTCCTAAAGCACAGATAACATCACTTGCAAATAATTCACACCTACTCGGTTTATATCAATTCTTTGCAGAAGATGCTCCCTTAGAAACAATCGTACAAAAAACATCGCTACCCACATTAGATATCATTCCTGAAACGCATGATTTGGTTGTACTTGATAAGTGGCTTAATCAACAAAAACGTAGAGAATATATATTCAAGGATAGATTAATACCTCTACTCAGTGCGTATGACGTAATAATATTTGATAATGGGCCCAGCTGGAATCATCTGATCGAAAATTCGCTCACAGCATCAGACATTGTATTATCGCCGCTAGGGTGTAGCCTATTGGCCTATAATGCATCCGAAACCAATTTATCTAGTATTTTTGATTTTCAAAAGGAAATGAACCTTTCAAATCAAAAAGTAGTTATGTTTGCGACTCTTTTAGATAGAAATGGTTTAAGCCAACAAATATATGCCCAATATTTAACTAAATTTAGTGATCATATAATTCCAATTCCAATCCGTGTATCTGTTAAAGGGCAAGAAGCACTTGTATGTAAACAAACAATTCTTGAATACGCCCCAACTTCATCGCATGCACAGGATTATTACGAACTAATTTGTTCGATATGGCAGGTAATTACTGACGGGCAAGGCGTAAAACACAAAATCCAAAATAAATCAGCGGTAGCGACAGAGGAATAAAGTGATGGCACTTAAAAAAGGGATTTTGGATAGCTATATTAAAGAAAGGGAGGCTCCCAAAACCTCTATTTGTGTAACTCAAAATGACAAATACTCCCACAATAGAGTATTTGATGAGCCAGAATCTTTAAAAAAAGCGATAAGCAATTTACCTACTGACAAGCCAACTATTGTGAATGATAACGTAGGTTCAACATTAAATATCCCTTCTAGTGATACTAATACGACTAAACAAAATGAAATAAAGCATCCTAAAAGGGTAAACAAACCTATCACAGAACCAGTCACAAACGGTACACAAACGGTACACAAACGTGGCACAAACGTGGCACAGGAATTAAATATTCCTGTCTCTACGGTTAACAATCGGTTAACGAAACCTGTCACGAATGGTTCACGAATGGTTCACAATTTGCTTCCACAAAACGTGTTATCAAGGCTAACTGGAATACAACGAAATATCATAATTGCTATTTACAGAAATTGTAGAATTAATGGTGGTAATGTTACACAAGAGTTAACACTTGATTATATTGCATCAGTAACAAATGTGACTAAGAAATCTATTAAAACAAGCATTAATAGATTAAAGAACAAATCTTGTATTGCCAGGATCGATTATAAAGATGGAAGAGGAGGGTGGGTTAAATACGAGCTTTCACAACAATTATTTACTGAACTACTTCAACATGAAGGTTTGCTATCTCCAAATACTAATCTAGCACAAACGGTTAACAATCATGTCACACAACCTGTTACAGAACCTATAACAAGTCTTCCTAGTAGTAGTAGTGATTATAAAAGAACTACTACTACTGATTTACCCGATGAGTGGAAAAAAATTGATTGCTTACCACTGCAAGAAATAAATTTTGGTTACATCGAATTAAAAAATATTTTTCGTAAATGCCCTCAACACATAAATTATGTGATTATTCAAGATTCCATTAATCAGTTTGCATTTGGCTTAGTGAATAATCGAGAGCGATATAAAAACATGACCGCGCCATCAGGCGTTTTGGTCAAAAGTTTGATCGATGGTATGCCGTGGATTGAAAATGGTTATATCTCACCAGAAGAATTAGTGAAGAGAGAAAAAGCATCAAAGCTAACAAATCTGTTGGAGCAACAATTTAAAGAACCTAGATTTTTAGAGTGGTTTAATGCATTAGACGAAATTAAGAAGGAAGCTTTAGTTCCACATGGTGTAATAAGTAGCACTAGCTACATGGTGTCAAAATCTATTATTCAAAAAGAGCATGCTCATAAATATTATGAGCATGAAATTTGGCCTGAAATTTTAACTGAACTTAAATCGGAATTAATTTAATCAAGGTCGTGCAATCTCATGTGTTATCGAGATATCCAAGATTCATTGCGAATATTTTTTCTACAAAATATCATAAAAGATAAATTTTTAAAAGGAGAAGATGTCTTTATAAAATAATTAATAAGTGTAGTTAAAAGCAAATATACGGGTATGTAGTATTAATAGGATGATAATATGCAAAATAATGACCTAGTTATTCAATCGGAAAGAAAAAAAACAAGAGAACAAATAATCGCACTTTTTTTTATTCAAGCAAGTTCAACTATTGCTTATGCTGTATTTTATTCTGGGCTATCTATTTTTCTAACACAGAATAAACATTATTCTCATGAAACATCAGCAATTATCACTGGGTTATTTTTGTCACTAAATTATGTTTTACCTCTCATCGGAGGTATTCTGACTAACAAACTGATAACTTATAAAAATTTATATTATCTTGGTACTATAACTAGCATAGTGGGTTGTCTGTTGTTAACGAATGGTAATTTTTTGCATCTGTCGCTCGCATTGTTTTTAATGGGTAGCTTATCAAATGTTTGTTTAAACATGTTTGTTACGCAGTTGTTTTCTAGTGAACAAAAAAAACAACGAAGAATAGCATTTACTTGGAATTATATTGGGATGAATTTAGGATTTATGATCGGATATTTTTGTACTGGGTTTTCAACGATATCCAATAGCTATAATTACTTATTTATTTTGATTAGCTGTATGGTTTTTGTGTCAATAGGAATAGTTTTTTTCTTTATTGATGAACCAGATCAAGTTAATAAAGATAAATTTACATTCAATAAACTAATTATTTGCACAATGCTAGTATCATTTTTAGTATTATTCATAAAAATTCTATTTGATTATGCTGAATATACACGTTCATTATTAACCATATCTTCTGTGTCAATGCTTGCAATAATAATAATCTACAGCTTAAAAAAATCAAATTTAGAAGAGAAGAAAAAAATAATACGTTTCATGTGTTTTTCAATTATAGCAATCGTGTTCTGGTCAGTATATTTATTGACTCCCATAGCAATTATGCAGTTGATACATAGTAGCGTACAGAGAAACATTTTAGGAATTACTCTTGCACCACAGTGGTTTGCAAATATAAATTCAATTGTAATAATGATGTTGGCTCCATTAATAACTATCCTGATTAAAAAAAGTCGAGATAATCATGGCTATTTAGCAAACACATCCAATTATTTTAGTGCTGGCTTTCTCTTTGCTTGTATAGCGTTTACTGTTTTATTCATTGGATTATCTTGTTTAAAGATAAATGGTGAGATATCACCTCTAATAATATGTGGATATCTTATATCACTAACAATCGGCGAAATATTAATTTTTCCGGCAAGTAATGCACTCATTGGAGAGCTTATCAAAGAACCATTAAGAGGTATTATGACAGGGGTATGGGGTATGAATATTGCGATAGGAGGGTTATTTTCGAGCATGATTGCTAGTCGATTTATTCTTCCGTATGTAAATAACAATAGGATTACTGTTCAAAATAGCATACAATTACAGAATGTGTTTTTAATGATCAGTTTTACATTATTCATTTTCGTAATTATTAGTCCTCTTATAACAAACCAATGGCCAAAATTATATAATCGTTATAATGAGTGATATTAGAAAGGGGGAGTACGCAGTGGATATATTGAGCTTATTAGTCAAATTGTCGAGTAATATTATTGAGAACGATTTATTAGATGAACTTCTCAAATCGCAGCCCGAAGAAATTAGGCATGCGATCATATCTAATGATATGAAAAAATTCAAATCCTGTATATCTAACAATCAAATTTTTGCCAATGAAGTAAAAGTGACAACATATTAATAATTATAAAATATCGACATCGGCAGCAGTATTATATGTCTACTATAAATAAACTTGTAATTGTTGGATCTGGCATTAAATTTATGTCACATCTCACTATTGAAGTGAAAGCTCATATAGAGCAAGCAGATAAAGTATTGTACTTAATTAATGAACCTGCAATGCAGGAATGGATTGTGAATAATAGCAAGTATTCAGAACCTCTAGATGATCTATATGTTAAAAATCCATTACGCGAGGATAATTATAAATTAATAGCGGAATATATTCTCGAAGAATTAACTACCACAAAAGTTCTTTGCATCGTTATTTATGGGCATCCAACGGTTTTTGTTCAGCCATCCTTGCTTGCAGCTAAGATGGCAATAGATCGTGGTTATAAAGTAACTATTTTGCCTGGAATCTCAACTGAGGATTGTTTATTCGCTGATTTAATAATTGATCCTGGTACTTGTGGCTGCCATTCGTTCGAGGCTACTGACTTCTTACTATATCGAAGAGAATATGATTCTAGTTCCCACTTAATACTATGGCAGCCATATGTTATTGGTATGCTAGGAATACCTGTTAACCATAATCCAAAAAAAGGACTACAATTTTTAAGTAACTATCTACAAGAAAAATATGAGCTGAATCACGAGATAACTTTATATGAAGCTGCGCAGTACCCGGCATTTACCCCGAGAATTGACACTATTACATTGAGAGATTTACCAGATGCAAATATCTCTAGCTTAACGACATTGTACATAAAGCCGAATAAGCAAAAAACCCCCGATGTAGGCGTGCTGAATGCACTAAGATCAGAACATAATTAAATACCCTATTCTTTAACTCCAAGACTAATACAGCCTCTTACGAATGGTGCATCACAGGCAAAAACAGAGCCTTTAGCATATTTAATAGCGTACTTGGAGCTAAATCGATTATCTAATGAGATTATATTGCTCGATTGATGAATATAATTATGCTTATCAGTTTTATTGTGATAAAAGTTGAACTCGATTTTTTTTGCTGCTTCACTGATGATAGTATCGGTTAACATATTGCATTCTTTCGAGAGCTCAGAAGTGAACACATTAACAATGTGTTTGAGTTCTCTCATTTCAAAAATCGTACTGGATAATTTTCTAGATTTTGGAGAAAATGAAAGTGTAGTTGGACTTTGAAGTGAATAGTAGATAGGTTGAACATTTTTTTCTTCAAGGTAAAAATGCTTCGGTCCCATAATGGTAGGGATATATTTTTTCATACCGTAAGAGTCTACGAATGCTTCCTGAATAATCCCTAATGGTAATAAATCTTCATTACATATAGGTGAATAACCTGGCACAGCTCCTAAAGCTATTGTGAATAAATGACAAGCTGTATCCACTAAATATGGATTAGGTTTTAAATTACGTTTGTATTGGATTAGAGAGTAAGCAATATTGTAATAAATATGATTTCTCTCATACTCATAACCATTCCATGCCTTTTCTAATAATAATCTTTTTATTGGATGCCATGCTTTATCTTGATTTATTTTATCAACCCATTTTTTCGAAAAATATAGGACACAAGACCTCCAATTACAATGTTTATTATTCTGTATTATTTCCTTAAAAATCATCCAATGATCATAAAGTGATTTTGGTGGTGGAGATTGAACATTGCAATTTTTTTGTAACGAGAAATGATTTGTCAAACATCCAATTTTAGGGAGCATGAATACTGATCTGCTTCCTGATACAACAGATAATATACAATTTGGTGAATAAATCCTTTTTGATTGGCTTTGGAAAATGCGGCCTAAAGGGAAAAAAGCACCTGGTGAAAGAATTTGCCATGGGATAGTAACATTCAACTCCTTTAAATCAATATAATATTCAAGAGTGTTTTCTAACAACATTCCTAAAGGCGAGCTATTGCTTCCATAACCTAAGTGATTAGTAACATCTTTCGGGGCACTAGTGTCACTTAATCGATAGCTTCCGCCTTCAATGATGGGTAAAAAAGGGCTAGATGTATCGCCTTTTAAATCACCATAAGGGTAGTAAGCCAGATATAGTGGAAAGGACTTATCTGGCGATAAGTCATCAACTATTTTTGCAAATTCTGGTGCAACTTTACTAACTCTGTGTCTCACATTTTTCCAATATGTTTTTACTAAACCCTTTTTTTCGTCAACGGTCGTAAGCATACAGACATCCTGTTTATAATTAATACAGTTAATTTATCATATAAATTACTAGATTAATTTCATAATGTAAATATTAATCTAAAAATGATTTAATCACTGCCATGGAAATATTTGTAATTTATGTTAGGACGGATTGTGTATGCAAAATTCTAAAAAGAAAAGGTCTGAAGATTGTAATGATGGGAGGTGTTTATGAAAACCTCTTGCATCCGCCATCCTGAATCCAGCCGTTATATCCAACCTCATGATTGGCACGTCGCTTTTTGCCAAGGCAACCACTGTGCAGCACTCCTCCTGGCCTTTTTTATTGCATGGCACGATTGGAAATTAAAAAACGATCAATATTATCGCCGTGCGAATGATATTGCTGAAATGCACGGTGATGGGCGACCACATAGTGAAAGTGCTTATTTGTTTTTTACTGTCGAAGAACTCATCGAAGGGATATTGGGTTTTTATGGTAAAAAGGCAGTCAATGAAGCCCTCGAATTTTTAAGGTCGATTGGCGTCATCAGTATCAACCAAAATCCTAATCCTCGTTACCACTTTGATAAAACCAAATACTTTATTTTTTTCCCTGATGTTTGCAGGGAATGGATTGCAAAAAACTATCCGCTTAAAACGAATAAGGATAAAAAAATCGCGCAACCTCTTGATTCTAAAGAAGGGGCAAAAATGCCCGATCGAGAGGACGAAAAGGCACTTCCATCACGCCAAAATGGCCGACCATCGGGCGAAAGTAGCCGAGCAATAACAAATACTACAAACAATACAACAAACAAAAATCAATCAATCAACGTCCGCGATGATTTCAATGACGATTTTGAAAAACCAGAGGAGGAGAGCAGGGAAACGATACAGCCTATCGTAGATGCTTTGATTGAAAAAGGGTTGCCATCTAACAAACTCTATCCGGACACGCTGCAAACGATTCACCGTTTGCATCAGGCAGGAGTGACACTTCAGATATTCAAAGCTGCCTATGATATTGCTGTGGGTTCGACACAGGAGCGCGGTTTCGGTGTGAATTATCTCGCTAAAGTCGCCGAAGGTTTATTGGCCAAATCCAAAAAACGCAATTCTATTCCTAGCAAATCCCCGCCTCATCAGAAAAAAGATAATTTTCACGACACCATTTATGAAAGTGATATTCGAAATGCACGCAACTGGATAGAAGGAAAAAAATAATGCAACTAAGAACAAGAAAGATAGAAATACCTCCTGACCATCAGGCGACATTGGCAATGCTTGAAGCACACAATGTAGCAGTAAGAAAAATTGAAGATGAAAAAAAACAAAATGAATACCTTGAGGACGTATTAGAAGAAATACCCTTACGTTTTCGTCACAAAAGTTTTGCTGATTTTGAAATTGAATGTACAGCTCAGGCAGAAGTTATAAAAATAATTAAAAGTTATGCGAACACATTCAGTGACCGCTTATTGGAAGGTTGCAGTCTTATTTTCTTAGGAGTACCAGGAACAGGGAAAACACTTCTGGCTTTCATCCTCTATCAGCACCTTGTGAAAAGTGGATTTCGCGCTGAATATCAACCGTCACTTCATTTTTTGAGGTTGCTACAAGAAAAGCAATTCGAGTCCTATCACGCTTTTGACAGTCTTCTTAATTTTTACAAAGAACTGCCATTTTTAATTATTGATGAAGTGACAGAAGGTTGCGGTAAGGGGGCATATCCATCCGATTGGGAGCGACACTTACTGCGTATGCTGATTGATGTTAGATATCAAGCGAACCGTTGCACCCTAGTTATTACTAATCGAAGCCGTAATGAACTCATTGAAAGATTAGGCGAGCCAACTGTTGATCGGTTGTCAGAAAAAGGTATTTCACTTGCCTTTAATTGGAAATCATATCGAAACAAATAAGGAAAAAACGAATGTTAATACTCTCAAGGAAAATTCAAGAAACGATCATGATCGGCGATGATATTGAAGTGTGTGTGCTGAGTTTTGATGGTATCAAGGTACGACTTGGTGTACGTGCACCGCGCAATATTCCCGTTCATCGCAGAGAAATTTATTTACGTATTCAATCAGAAAAAATACGCCTGATAAATGATCACAAATATCAACCAAAAACCATCAAACTATTTGAATGTGAAAATGGATATCACTATGACTAATGGAAAAGCGAATAAAACAAAGTATGTAAAGCCGATAAGAATTTTTTATGTCAACCAAAAAATGAATTACCGAAAACTACTTCAGGAGGAAATAAAGATGTTACCAACGATACAACTAATTAATCGTGCAATCTGGCAGTTTTTATCTTCAACGAAATTTCAGTTTGTACTGAGAGTAATGCTAATGACGTCGTTGATGTTGTTATGGCGCCAGGCGTTTGCTGGAGATGATCCACTTGAAGGCACCGATGCCAGTTTGGCGGCGACATTGGGGTCAAGCGGAACAGGCCGAAAATTTATTTATTTAGTCGAAGGTGTGGTCGCCGTTGCCGCCTATATCAAAACCAAAAATGTATTGATGTTTAGTGGTGTGGTTGCGATCGCTATCTTCTTAAATATCTTGTTCAAAGTCGCAGGGGTCGCTGCCTAATGGATAAATATTCGATACCCCAACATTTGGATACGCCATTTAAAATTATTTTATGGACATGGGATGAAGTCATCGCATTTTCTATTCCATTTTTTAGCTTGTTCTTATTTTTAAATGCGCCGTTGACGGCAGTTGGGGTCGGAGGGTTCCTTGTGATGCTGCTAAAAAAAATGAAAGGCGAGGAAGGCCATTATTTTCTAGCGCATATGGCGTATTGGCATTTACCGCCTTTTGTCATGTACAAGGCAACACCTCCTTCTTATATACGAGAAATCTTAGGATAGCGAACATGAAATATGTACTACAACAATCTCGCTTACAACATTTGCTCAAGCATCGTAATGGCTATTTGATGTTGGCGAGTGGCTCGATAGGATTAAATATACTTCTCGTTCTATTCTTGTTCTGCACGATTGGGCGTGAGCGTATTGTTGTGGTGCCACCAGAAATACAAAAATCATTTTGGGTGACATCAAGCCTTGTCTCACCGGAATACTTATCTGAAATGGTGCTTTTTCTTAATTCACTTAATTTTAATGTGACACCCAGTAATGCGCCGCAACAACATGCAGTGCTATTGCGCTATGTTGATCCTTCGCAGTATGCGGCTGTCAAAATGAACTTGTTGGAAGTCGAAGACCGACTTAAAAAAGAACACGTATCCATCGTTTTTCAGCCGGCACATGTGAAGGTGGATACCAAGAAATTAATCGCCGAAGTTTCAGGTGACTTGCAATATACGGTGGGCGACATTCCGATTGCACCACAGCACGTGGTTTATCGCTGGGGATTTCGTTATAGCCAAGGCCGTTTGCTTATCACCGCTTTTCCAGAGGTAAAGAAGAATGCGTAAATTTCTATTGCCAATGATATGCATGCTTGTTTTACAGGCTCATCCTGTTTTTGCACTGCAAGTCAAAGCCGTCAAAGACAATGAAAAAGTGGACGCCACCATTTCAGCAAGAGAATTATCACGCATTTTTGTATCTGGTGATCGCATCCAAAGTACGCGCGGGTTAAATGGTGCATATGAAATAATGAAAGATGAAAATCAGGGTTCCATCTTTATTAAACCGGCTCCATTTTATCAGCATCATGGTTTTAATCTTTTTGTCACGACAGAACAAGGCCACACCTACAATTTATTTTTAACTCCTAAAAACTTTCCAGCAGAAACCATTGAACTTAAACCCTTATCTCCATCCAGATTACTAGCCGAGCGTTGGGAAATAAATTTGCCTTATGTAGACACGCTCACGCAGCTTATGCACGCAATGACCAATGAAATAAAACCAGAAGGCTATGCAGTTATTTCTTTAGGAAAAGAGAAGCCAAAAAAATTAGCGAATGGATTCACGATGCAGCTAGTCACACTGTATCGCGGCGGTCATTTACAGGGTGAAATTTGGGAATTAACAAATATAGGACGACAACCACTCACTCTAACGCCACGTAATTTTTACCAGAATAAAACACGCGCCGTTTCATTAGAAGATGAAATTCTAAATGGCGGTGATGAGACCTATCTTTATCGGATTGTCAACCATGACTGACCAGACGAAGAAAAGCCAAGTTAAGAAAATACAAAAACGTACTGCTTATATCGCGGGCGGCATTGTGGCAATTGGATTACTGGGTATTTATTTCCTTACAATGGAACCGAACCAACCTGAAACGAATATCAACGATAACAAAAAAATAAATTATATCAGTCCACTCGAACAAGTGGATACGCAATCGGTTGTATTGGAAAGAACTCAAAAGCAACTGCGTGATACTGAAAAGAAAACAGAAGCCCTACAACAGAAAGTAGAAGCCATGATTCACTCACAGCAACCAGAAAGCCAAGAGAAAGCAACGAGTGAAAATCATTTAACAAAGCGCATCGATGAATTAGAAAAACAGATCAAGACTTTTCAAAGTCAGCAGAACCTAGCAAGTACGGATACATCTGCTGCGATGGCTCAATCTGGGTTTACTTATCAAGCCAATCACTTCTCAGCAGGAACAAATAATTTTCAAGATGGTATTGCTCATGAAGGAGGGCAAGGAATGATGCGCGAAGACAACTTAACGCTAGCGCCGAGTGAAAGCGAACTGAAAAATAGAGAACCCTTAAAAAATCCGGATACGTATGTTCCATCCGGTACTTTCGTGAAAGCCGTGGTGATCGGCGGGGCTGATGCAGCGACATCGGTGCTGGCGCAAGCGAACCCTAAAGTTATGCTCTTTCGCATCATTGAAAATGGCACATTGCCTAATCATCGAAAAAGTCATTTAAAAGATTGCATGGTGACAGGAAAAGCGATCGGCGATATTTCATCCGAACGCGCGAGCATTGAAACAGAAACATTAAGTTGTGTGTTTGAAAATAATGAAGTCGTTGATCAAACCGTGAAGGCAATGATATTTGGCCCGGATGGCAAAGTGGATGTCAGAGGCAACGTGCGAGAAGGAGGGCAACAATATGTCGGTCGCGCATTTGCAGCGGGCACGTTATCTGGACTATCAGATGGGTTATCTCAAACTTTTACAACAAATTCTATTTCACCAGAGGGCAATGTGCAGACGGTTAATTCAGGGCGAATTTTTCAATATGGTGCTGCGAAGGGCGCTGGCAAGGCGATGGATAAATTGGCCGATTATCAAATGCGCAAAGCAGAACAATTTCATCCAGTGATTCAATTAAGTGCAGGCACGGTAGTTGATATTGTATTCCAGAAAGGATTTTTTTTGGACGGCAAAACTCATGAAGACACCGACAAAAAAACGGTAGGAAACTATTCGGACAATGTATCCAATGTTCCAACTTTATTTCCACCGCAACCCGTGAACCAAGATTTACAAAAATTACCCTTATCGCAAAAGGCAGTGGAACGTATCGAAAAATATAACAAAGAACTGGGGCTGCGAGTCAGTCATCCGGCATCGTAAGGAGCAATTATGAAGAAAATATTCTTCACCCTGTTATTACCAATGATATTGACCAGTTGCGCTGGCATGAATCAAAAATTTGATTGCCCGATGAAAGGTGGGGTGCGCTGCGAAAGCTTGGATCAAGTAAATGCACGTGTTAATAACGGTGAAATAGGCCATGAAGGTACAGAGATAGTCTCTGAGAAAGTTGCGTTTCATCACTCAGAACAAACAGTGCAATGGCATGCACCACGCAACTATGCTGATTTTTATAAACGAAGACCACTGCGTTATGGCGAAACCGTACAACACATTTGGATCGCCCCATTTGAAGATACATCCGGCAACTATCATCAAGAAAGTGACGTGTACACGATTGTAAAACCTGGGCATTGGATCGGATATCCCATCAAAGCAATTAATGAAAAGGAATAGAACATGGAACCATTGTATCGCTTAGGCGAAAAACTAGCGGCATGGGTAGGTGATCGCACTCAATTCGGTGTGAAGACAAATGTGTCTAATGTACCCCTGATTGAAGAAGGGCTGGATTATCATTCACTCAATCGACTACTGAATTATGATGGATATGACCCCGACACCAGCCTTTATTACAATAAAAAAAGCCAAGGGTTTATTTTAGAAGCATGCCCGATGTTAGGGGCGAGCGAAGAAAACGTTAACATTCTAACGAGCTTAGTGACCGATGTGTTGCCGCAGCAGGTAGACTTGCAATTTATCTTATGGGGATCACCTAAAATCGGTGACATACTCGACCAATTTGAACAAGCCCGCAGTGGCGGCGGTGAAGTCATTGCGTGGCTTGCAAAAAAGCGAACGGATTTTTTAAAGCAAGGTGCGTTTAAAAGCCTGAGCCAGCATGGCAGTTTTATTTTGCGTGATATCAGGCTTTTTATTGTGGCATCCATAGAAAAAAGGGAAAAGGAGCAAGCTTCCAATACACTGATTACATTGCGTGATGATATTGCTCATTCATTGAAGTCAATTAATTTGCCGACTAAAGTTATCGCAGTGGATGAGTTTTTGAGCGTGCTTTCTGATATCTTGCACCCGACTTCTTCTGTATATCCGACGAAACAACGTTGGAACCCATATGATTCATTATCACAACAGTTAGTTGATCCTGAAAGTTTAATACGTGTTCATAAAGATAAATTGGTCATAGAAAATGGGGATGAAGTGTGGGAAGCTCGCGCACTTTCCGTCAAAGAATATCCAGAAAGTTCTGCACAATGGAAAATGACGGATGCGATTGGCCAGTTATTTAATACGTCCTTACAAATTCCTTCGCCATTTATCACCACGCTCTCTATTCGCCTAATCAACCATGAAAAAGCCGTGTTTAAATCACAAATGAAAACGGTCAATAAAGAAAAGACAGCAAGATCGCCCCTTGCAAAATTCATGCCTCGCATTGCAAAGGAACATAGTGATTGGGCATTTGTGCAAAGCCGCATTGCTGAGGGCGATAAATTAGTTGAGACCTATTATCAAGTCATGGTCTTTGCAAAAGAAAGTGAGGCGAATGGTGCGGAACGTAAGGTGAGGGATTTATATCGCGCGAACGGTTGGCGGCTAAAAAAGACATTGTATTTACAATTTCAATCCTATCTTGCCATGTTGCCAATGATGATGTCAGAAGGGTTATATGCCGACATGAGATTGTTAGGCCGGTTCCATACCATGACGGCATTTAATGCAATGAACATCGCGCCGTTACAAGGGGAATGTAAGGGAACGAGTACACCAAGCATGGTGCTGCCAGGAAGACGAGGGCAACTCGCTCGATGGGAGCCGTTTGATAATGAAGGCAATTTCAACATGGCAATTATGGCTGCACCTAGAAAAGGCAAGTCTGTTTTTACTCAGGAATATATCGTGTCAATTCTAGGCGGAGGAGGCCGCGTTTGGGTCATTGATGTTGGTCGCAGTTATCAAAAGACTTGTAAAATGCTTGGCGGACAATTTATTGAGTTCACCGAGTCCACGCACATCTGCCTTAATCCATTTACCTTTATTCTCGATATTAACGAGTCGATGGATTTATTGAAACAAATATTTGCATCGATGGCGCGACCCATACGAGGCGCCACTGAAGATGAAATTGGGTATTTGGAAAAAGCAATTTATGCTGCATGGGAAAAGAAAAAAAATGATGCAACCATCTCAACGGTTGCTACGTGGCTTGAAGAACATGACGACCCTATTTCTAAAAGTCTTTCGCATGTTCTCTTTAATTACACGACCGGAAGCAATGCAAAATATTTTGAGGGGGCGTGTACAGTCAATTTTGATAATGCATTTATTGTGATCGAGCTACAGGAACTTAGCAGCAAAAAAGATTTACGACGCATTGTGTTGCAGATGGTTATTTTTCTGATATCACAAAAAATGTATCACTCAGGCCGAAGTCAAAAGAAGGTGTGCATTATTGATGAAGCTTGGGAAATATTTGATAGCGAAGATATAGCAGCAGGAAAATTTATTGAAGCAGGTTATCGTAAAGCCCCTAAATATCGTGGTAGTTTTGTCTCCATAGCACATTCCGTCGATGATTTTCTTAAAAATCAAATGTCTCAGGCTGCTTTCACGTGTTCTGATTTTAAAATATTTTTTGGGCAAACAGCCGATGCCATCAATCGCTTAAAAAATGAAAAGATCATTGATATGGATGGCTTTACAGAACGTCTATTTAAATCGTTAAAAGTCACCACCGATTATTCAGAATGTGTGATTAAAAGCAATGAAGGAATGTCGCTCTTCTGTGTCGTACTTGACCCTTATTCACGAATACTTTTTTCAACTAAAGGCGAAGAATTTGACGCCATTGAACGACTTGAGAAACAAGGCCATACCTTAATTGAAGCAGTTGAAATTGTGGCAAGAAAATTTAACTACGGAAATTCATGATGCTGCGATCCATAGTACAAAAAGTAAAAGAAAATGAAAACAATTTATTGACAAATGGGTGCGCCTATTTATTTGGAATGTTAGGAGCATTGACCCTATTTGTTATCACCCACTTTTTGGTTATATCACCACCTACGATTGGCACAGTGAATGTATCAGGGATAATTGAACAATTTATTAGGCAGGAAAGCCGAAAAAATTTACCTCAAGAAATACTTAAAAAAGAAGTTCATAAATTTGGTGTATTGCTTGATCAAGTCGTAAAAACTTATGCAAAGCAGCATAACGTATCGTTATTTCTACGCGAAGCGGTCGTTGCGGGTGGACGGGATTATACAAGTGAAATAAATAAAATTATGCAGCATGATCTTGTGACTGCGAAAAATAAAACGGAATAAATTTGAGAGGAAAATAACATGATGAATCACAATGAACCTATTTGGAAGCATTTTGATCTCGATAATAATGACTATCGAGTAGCACTCATTGCAGGTGAACCAAGCTGTGGGATGACACCAGTTATTCAGGAATATATTGTTTCTAAAATGAGTTCAATGAAGCCCATCTGGGTCATTGATGCTGGCCGCAATTACAAACACATGTGTCATTTATTGAATGGAGAATATATTGAATTACAACCTATAGTTCCATTTTCGATTAATCCATTTAGTGTAATTGATGATTTCAATCAATCATCTGGATTATTAAAATTATTGTTATCTGCCATTGCTAGTCCTTCCTCTGAATTAGAGCATGAAGAATCATGTTACCTTGAAAAAGCAATTGAAGCGGCATGGTGCGAAAAAGGCCGTGAAGCTTCTATCTCAACCGTTGCCTTCTGGCTAGACAAGCAAGAAATGGCGATATGCAAAACACTTTTCGAACGATTAAAGCCTTATACAAAAAAAGAAAAGTATGGCTGTTATTTCGAGGGAACAGCATCCATTAATTTATCCCATCCGTTTTCAGTCATTGAATTAGGGGAGTTAAATACCGATAAAAATTTACAGCGCATTATATTTGTTACACTCTTATTCCACATATTTGAATCTATGATGTTGAACAGGAGCCAATTCAAATTTTGTTTGATTCACAAAATATGTGACTTATTAAAAGGAAATAATGACGGTGTTGCTGGTTTTATTGAGGTAATATTGAGGACTGCAAGAAGATTCAGTGGCGGTTTTATTACAACTGCCTCGTCCTTAGAAAATTATGATGTGAATAAATCAACAGCTTGTGTTTTTAATTACGCTGTATCGAAAATTGTATTTAAACATTCTCCTGGTTCTATTAAAAAATTAAATAATGTCAAACATATTTATTTTGATCCACGCACAAAAAATGTATTAAAAATCCTAAAAGAGTCGAGTGTTTGTTCCGAGTGTTTGATTCAAACGGGAGACGGAATTAATACGCATCGATTTCAATTTGGTTCCATTCAAACTGAAAACGGTATGACATATATAAAGGAATGAAGAGCAATGAAGCAGTTCTATAAAGAAAAGACAAGTCGTCAATACAGGATAACAAAATTAATTCTGCTGAATATGATTAGTCTAATGCTTGCTTGTTATTCCAACTTTCCTGCTTACGCTCAAGACTTAGGGATAGCAGGAGAAATTTATCCGATACAGGAAGAAGATTTGTTAGATTATATTTTGCATCGTTTACAAGACATGCAAAAAAATGGACAATGGCAACAATTACAAAATCAATTTCGTGCCAATGTCACTAAACATGCCGACCGGCCTCAGCCTGTTATTTCTCTCAGCAAAGCAATGAAATCGAAAAGTTGGTTTTATGACCCGTCTATCACAGTGCCTTATGATCTTAAAGACATGAGTGGTCGTGTATTTGCAAAGGCTGGCACTACGGTTAATCCACTCAAAGTGTTAACGATTCATAACACCCTCATTTTTTTTGATGGCGATGATAAAGAACAGGTGACATGGGTTGATGGTCTTAATCAAAAACTATCAGGCAAAACGAAATTGATATTGGTGAATGGATCAGTCGCCAATCAAGTCGACCATTTTCATCAACCCATTTATTTTGATCAGGCAGGAAAGCTTACTAGTAAATTTTCAATTCGACATGTTCCAGCTACGGTCGTGCAATATAAAGATCGTTTAAAAATATCGGAGATAGCCCTATGAATGAGAAAAGTTATCTGGCACTGCGGCTGAAATCTGTTTTTTCATCCAAAGTATTCAAGTTATTTATAGTGATTAGTATATTATCTCCTTTTATCTGTATGAATGGTTATATCGCTTATTATTTAATTAAACATTTTCACCAAATCATTCTGGCATTGGTGAATTCATACCACACATACCCACATTTGTTTGATTCGACATATTACATGACGTATCTGTATTTTAGTTTATTAGCGGTCATTGGACTGCCGGTTATTTTTATGACTTCGTTGGTATTGGGGATTCTTTATTTAAAAAAATCTGCGCCAAATAAAGTGTTATTGACATTATTTATGCCGACCCTATTTTTCATTTCAAGCCTAGCATTATCACGAATTTGGTTGTCACTCACATGAATATACCGAAAATGATTTGCATGGTGGTGATGGTCTTTTTTTCCGCGCCATCTTTTTCTGCTGGAACATGCCAAGGTAATTTTGTGAATCCAATTACTGATGTGTGTTGGAGTTGTCTTTTCCCAATTACAATTGGCAGCATGGAAGTGTTTAGCGGCAGTGTTCCCGATACGAGGGAACATCCTGGTTCGCCGCTTTGTACCTGCCCTGAAAAAAATGGCGGTGTTCCTGTTCCAGGAATTAGCACAGGATTTTGGGAACCGGTCGCCATGACTGATGTGACACGCACACCATTTTGCATGGTGAATCTTGGTGGTATGCAATTGTCATTTGGTTCAGCTTATGCAATGGGTGAAACAGAAACGGCGAACAGTGATCACAATAATAGTTTCTACTACGTCCACTGGTATAAGTTCCCGCTGCTTTATTGGCTGAACATTCTGACAGACAGTGTATGCCAAGAAGGTGGTGATTTAGATATCGCCTATCTCACTGAACTTGATCCCACATGGAATGACGATGAACTTGGATTTTTGCAAAACCCCGAAGCATTTTTATTTGGTAACCTGATTGCACAAGCGGCATGTGCTGCGGACAGTTTAGCAACCTTAACAGGGCTTCCCATTGATTCATTATTTTGGTGTTCCGGCGCACAAGGTGGCATGTATCCTTTAAACGGGCATGTGCAAGAGCATGTTGGTGGTGTGCAAGCGAGCACTTTGCTAACTGAACGCATGGCTTATAAGATGCACCGTGATTGGTTACTGACTGACAGTGTAGGAGCTGATAGCCCTACGCTTTGTTACACCTATCATTTCCCCATTATTCCAAAATCGCGTTATCGCTATCAAATGACCAATCCCATACCGACAACAGGAGATCGTGGTTGTCACCCCTTTGGTGCAACGACAACTTTGTGGGAAGCAGGGCATGAAATTCCATTTAAAGGTGAAGATTTTGGTTATTTAGTATTTCGTAAACGTGACTGCTGTGCATTTTAAATAAGGAGAAAGTGATGGACTTAAATGAATATCTGAATCGACTCAGTTGGAAAAAAATTCTTCTGATAATCGGTAGTGCCTTTTTAGTATTGACCATGATCAAGGAAATGCTTGTCCTGACTGTTTTCAATCAGACATTTCAGAGTGTCAATCAAACTATCCAGCATCAACAAAACAAACTGGAATCGATTCGCAAGAACTTCACAGCAAGCGATAAAAATATTCACCAGATGACAGAAGATACCTTTGCGCGGGTAGACAAGACTATCGCTCATGCTCATGACAGTTTGGAAAACATTGGTAACACGATGGAGGATAGCAAATGAACCAGTTTAATTTTAAGAATGATTTGATACTAAAAAAATGGGTATTGGGTGTGGCTGCTTTCTTGATGGTGTTTTATCTCATCCATCTCTTCTTTGCAGACAGCATGATACGTTCAACTGGAATCGAGATTCAGCAGTCCGCCCATCAACAGCAAGACGATATGGATCGCTTTGCCCAAGCATCGAATGTCGAACTCAATCGAGTTCAAGATGGCATGAAAAATATCGCAGACGGCATAAAAAAAGGGGCTGAATCCATGGAAAAAGATTTTGATCGTATGGCGAAGGAACTCGCGGAAGACAAGAAAATGATAGAGGCACGTCACCAGGCGTTTGTTCGTGATTGGTATGCACAGGATAAGTTAGCTGAAACAATGAGACATGAGACTGATGTGCGCTGGAAAAAAGAAGAAAAAGAAGTAATGGCTAACTGGGGAAAAGAAGATAAAGCAAAAAAAATGGCGGATTTAAAAAGGTTAACGGCTCTTTACAAGCCTTCCATTGAATGTGAAAAACGTGTGTTTGGACAAACGACATTTCATCGTGACGACCCTTACGGATATGACCAAAAAGGCATTGAGTATCACTTTGATCAGTGTATGGACTTACGCAGGAAGAAAGCGTCATGAGAATGATTTTTGCGTTGCTTATGTTAATCGTGATGCCAACGATTTATGCGAGTGAAAATAAGAATGCAAATATATTCATTTTTATTTCTTTTTCCATGCCAAAGGAAAGTATTAAAGGATGGATGAAAGAAGCGGCCATCATTCATGCACCTGTTGTGATCAGAGGACTAGTCAATAATTCTTTCAAAGCAACGGTTCAAAAAATGGCAGAACTTGCGAAAGATAATCAAGGCGGTGTGCAGGTTGATCCTAATCTTTTTCGCCGTTACAACATTAAAAATGTTCCAGCAGTAGTAGTAACAAACCAAGCAAATTGTCTTCCAACACAAAGTTGCCGTGAAGACTATGATGTAATTTATGGCAATGTGCATTTAGGTTATGCATTAGAAAAAATAGCGAACCGTGATGATGCAGTATCGGCGATTGCACAAGAAATGCTGATCACTTTACGTGAGGGCGCGCATGGCTAGCATCTATCGAAAGACAATAAATAGTATGTTAGTGGTCATGGCATTATTAGGCGCACCTCTTGCTTGGGCGGAGGGTGGCAATTTTAATGCGGGATTTAATCAAGGGATTCAATCGGCTTCATCATTGCAAGGAAAAGTATTAAATACACTGAAACAATATCAACCACAAAACGTCATCAAAAATTACAGTGCGAACCCCAAAGAAACCGCTTATCAAAATAATCCAACGGCGATTGATGCGGATGCAGAAAGTGCTATAAAAAATGATCCTGCTGCGAAACAGATTGTAGATAGTATCGATGAGCGACAGAAAAAATTTAATTATTCAAAAGACCCGAATTCGGAAGCGATACAGAACATCAAAAAAAAGGCGGACGGTGTTTATGATGTGATCACAGGACAATTTGATGATTGTACCAAGCAAACAAATTGTCAAACATCGTACCAAACCCAACTGTGTGAAGAATCGCCTGCGAGTATTTACCGCTATTGCAAAAAAACATTGATCATAGACATGGTGCCGCATCAAGTCGTTACCCATTACCCTCTGACATTGCACGTGACTCAACCACGTTATTATGTCGGCGTTAAAATAAATACGGTCAATGGACAACTTTTATTTATTCAACCCCGTGATGGTGCAGGGGCATCATTATCAGGACGGCTGCCAGCCAATCTTGATTGTAATGGGTTAAGCGGCAGTGTCACTAATAATGTAAATGGTTTAGATGGGCAGGAATGGCCGTCTTGCAGTAATGGCATGGCATTAGGAATCCACATAACAAAACGAGGAAATATCGGACGGGTTGATATTCAAATTGATATTACTTCGACCAAAATTACTTATGAACCAAAAGACCAGTGGAGCAATCAATGCGTGGGTCTTGAGAGTTCTTCGAGTTGTAAGTTTAAAGAAGAGCGCTGCATCGCTCCTCAATCAACCCATGTTATTCAAGGCATTCCAGTCCTTCGCGATTGTTGGGAGAAAGAAGCAACCTATCAGTGTGGGGGAACAACAAATGTGGCTGCTTGCCAACCTTTACGTGATCAAGGCTGTGAACAAATTGGGTCAATTTGTCAAAATCAGGAAGAGGGCGGATGTACTGTCTACCAGCAAACTTTCCGTTGCCCGATCAAGCAATGCACCGATGTTGGGATGATTTGTAATGGGCAAACGTATTGCCTCGATGGAAATTGTGTCAAGCAACAAAAGCAAGCTGACCCAGACTTTCAGCGGGCGATATCCGCTTTATCTGCAACCAATGAAGCTGCAAAAAATTTTACTCAATTTAATTCCATTTTTACCGGCTCTAAAAAAACGTGCGACAAGTTAATGGCTGGATTTCTCGATTGTTGCGAAGACAAAGGTTGGGGCAAAGACCATATTGCGCAATGTTCTCAGGAAGAAAAAGATTTAAAAAGTGATAAAGAAAAATTACTCACTGTTTATGTCGGCGAATATTGCAAAAAAGACCCGCTAGGAATCTGCATTGAACATCGTCGTGCCTATTGTGTTTTTCCTTCAAAACTGGCGCGTATTATTCAGCAACAAGGACGCCAAGACCAGTTACATATTTCATTTGGCGACCCTGAAGATGCTAATTGTCGCGGGATTACGCGCGAAGAATTTTCGCAACTTAAGTTCGACAAAATGGATTTCAGTGATTTTTATGCTGATATTAGCAAAAAAACGCGCATCGAAGACCAAGGCCATCTCGATCAACGAATGAAAGAGAAGATGCAAGCTTGGGAGAAGGAGAAAAAACCGAATGGCTGATCTTTACTCCCGTTGCATCATGATTGCCGCGTTTTTATTGATAGGTATACAAGTACCGGTATATGCGGATGAACAAGGTGATTTTAGCGAAAATGCAAGAGGTTGGTATTGGCATGATGAATACAAAGTCGAACCAGGAGCGGAGGAAGAAGGGGAGAAGCAAGCGGCAAATGATCCCATCACACAACTGGGTGCTGTTCGTGCGCGCATTGAAGAAGCGAAAGCGAAGGCCGTGCTATATCCCACAGAAGAAAATATCCGTGATTACATCACCATTCAAAATCAACTGGGCGAGCATTCCCAGCAATTTGAACGGACATGGAAAGAGGTGCTGCTTCAGCATCCAATGCTCAACTATTCATTAAAGCATCCCACGAATAATATTGCAAAACGTGTTGAATCTGATCAAGAAAAAATAAAAGAAGAGCAAGTTATCCGAGAACTCGCCAAGAAAAGCGGGTTGTTTTTCTTTTACCGAAGTTCCTGCCCGTATTGTGTTCGCTTTGCACCTATCGTGAAAGATTTTGCAGAGACATACGGCATTACCGTTGTTCCTATAACAACGGATGGGATTGCATTGCCTGAATTCCCTCGCTCTTATCCAGATCACGGACAAGCTGAAAAGTTTCATGTCACGGTCGAACCTGCGCTATTTGCTGTGAACCCTTATACGCATAAGGCTTTTCCCATTGCGTATGGACTCACCAGTGAAGCCGATTTAAAGAAACGCATTCTAGATATCGCCACTCAGTTTGGAGGAGTTGCGCGATGAACGTTAAACAATGGGTTAAATTTTTTGTTTTTATTTTATCGAATGTGGTTGTTGGGTTTCCGTTGGCTGTAGCCAGCGTTAATGAAGATTTGAACCAATATTTTAATAGCTTGGGGTATTCATCCAATATCACATCACCTCAAAGCTATCACGGCCAGCAAGCAGGATATTACACCGGCGGGAGCGTGTTTTTACGCAGTCCTACACGTGATGTGCAGCTGGTACAACTTCAATTACCGAGTTACCGATCGGGTTGCAGTGGTATTGATATTTTTACTGGTGGATTTTCATTTATTAATAGTGATCAAATAATTACATTAATGCAAAATATTATGAATAACTCAGCAAGTTATGCGTTCACGCTTGCTTTGGAAACAGCCTCTCCGATGCTCGAAAATGTTTTGAATAAATGGAATGATTTTGCTAGTAGAGTAAATCAAGCGAATATTAATTCATGCGAAATGGCAGAAAGTTTGGTGGGTGGCATGTGGCCGAAGGTACGTGGCGCACAGCAGCGAGTGTGCCAAGATATTGGAAGCAACACCAAAGGGTTATTCACCGATTGGGCACAGGCAAAACAAAAGTGCGGAACGAACGAATTTTCTAGCACCATGGATAAAGCAAGGACTGACCCACGGTATAAAAATTTAGTCTTTGATAATGGCAACATTACATGGAAAGCGATCAAACAAAATAATTTATTTGGTAATGATGATGAACTCGCGCAATTTTTTATGTCGCTCTCTGGCACCGTTATTATTTATAAAGACGGGGCAGGTGATGACGCACCAGTCAAATTTAGTCCTCCTTTGCCGTCACTCATGAACAAAGAAAGAAATAATTTAATTAAAGCATTACTTGAGGGAGGAGACGTCACCACTTACAAATGCGATACCTTGGATGCAGATGGCTGTTTGCATCCTTCCAATACAGGAAAAACGCCTATTTCAAAAGATAAAGCCTTTGGTAATCGAATTAAAAAAATACTAGAAGGGATGGTGGACAAAATCATTGATGATAAACCATTAAGCCCAGAAGAAATAGGCTTGCTGCAAGCAACTAGTTTACCCGTATATAAAATGTTGAATGTCCAAGCCGCCTTTGCAAAAGATAAAACCATTTTAGATGTAGTCAGCTATGCGGATGCTATTGCCACTGATATTCTTTTTCAATATTTAGAACAAAGTTTGCAGATTATTCGAAACAATGTATCTGCTTCTCAATATTCTGATGTCATTCTTGCTGAGTTACGTCCAAACATTGATAAAGAACTCGACCAATTACGTGAAGCACAGAAAACGGCTTATAGCCGCATGGCTATGTCTATTCAGATGATACAACAAACCCAAATGATTGAGCGGATGCTCGCGGGTGATTTATCCACTGATCTTGCGAACAGCTTATCGTGGGCGCGCGGGTTGAAATAATTTTTTAAACTACTAAGGAGATGAACATGAAAATTGTCAGAGTAATTACAATTGGTTTAGTATTCAGTTGGATGGTATTGCAATTACTGTATATTCCATTTAGCACGTATTTTTTAGCACATAGCCCGCTTTTTGCTTTCTCTAATACACTGGGGATGGTCAATGATCTTTTTCATTCCTTAGCTGCATCCACTCTATTAGTATCACTTTGTTTATTTAGCATCAGCGTCGGTTTATTAATGGCGGTATTTATTTATAGCCCGCTGGAAGACATTATCAGCATCAGTTTGAAAAAATTATCAGCAAAAAGTGTATTTCACAAAAGACAATTCAATCCACGATAACTTAAGAGCAGGTCACACATGAGTCTGATTCTTCCTGTCATTGTCTACGGTAACGGCGATTTATTCCACGAATATTTTAATGCAGTTGTGGCCGCTTTCGGAAAAGGCGGCCACGGCAGCCATTTTAAAGCACTTTTGCATATCTCAATCCTGCTTGCTGGTTTTACGGTGGTTTACAGTTTTATCTTGCGCCGTGATTTGATGCAAATGGTGAAATGGCTAGGGATTTTTTATGTCGCGATTTATTTATTATTTTTACCAGAAGCAACGGTCATGGTGATTGATCGATTGAATGGAGATGCCGGTTATCCGGTTGATAATGTGCCGCGTGGATTAGCAGTCCTTGCAAGTTTCACGAGTGCAATTGGTGATGGCTTGACACGAGATTTAGAATCAAATTTTACTATGCCTGATTATCAACCTTATCATCGCACGGGCATGGTATTTGCATCGCGCTTGGTGGAGGCGACCAGTCAATTTGAAATCACCGATGCGAGATTTGATACCAATCTTAAAGAATTTATTCATCAATGTGTTTTCTACGATCTCTTATTAAAAAAATATTCGATTAATGAGTTGGTCTCATCTGCTAACGTGTGGGATTTCGTTTCATCCAATGCATCACCCGCACGTGCTTTTATTTATGATTCTGAGGTGACAACCTGTAGCGATGGCGCAAAAAAATTAACGGAAGATTGGAAAGAAGTCATCGAGGCTACAGCCCAAATTTATGGGAAACGATTATATCCCAATCAAGCAAAAGAAAATGCTAAAACTAAATTCTTGATTGACCTGCCTATCAGTTATCAATACCTCACTCGTCTTTCAGGTACGGCAGAAGAAATTTTAAAACAAAACCTCATGGGCAATGCGATTCAACGCGGCATTG
>Ga0207082_1055_pt1 | contig 25919 bp, 25 predicted proteins | sample Alteio_BWMinHeat_56_FD_153588 | JGI IMG/M metagenome (GOLD analysis project Ga0207082, IMG submission 153588) | Enriched cells from forest soil in Barre Woods Harvard Forest LTER site, Petersham, Massachusetts, United States -... | ecosystem: Environmental > Terrestrial > Soil > Temperate forest >...
CTACCATAATTATAAGTGAAAAAATGCCAGTTCAAGTCAAAGAAATTAATACCATGAATGAAATAAGCCCGCTGGCGCATATCCGCAACGTTGCCATTATTGCCCATGTTGACCATGGCAAAACAACGCTTGTTGACGGTTTTCTGCGGCAAACAGGCATTTTTAGAGCCAATCAGGAAACGATTGACTGTGTTATGGACTCGAATGCCCTGGAGCGTGAGCGCGGCATCACCATTCTTTCTAAAAACACAGCCGTTAATTACAAAGACCATTTTATCAATATAGTTGACACGCCAGGCCACGCTGATTTTGGCGGCGAAGTCGAAAGAATTCTTGGCATGGTCGACGGCGCCTTGCTTGTTGTTGATGCTGCTGAAGGTCCAATGCCACAAACACGGTTCGTTCTGCGCAAAGCCCTTGAGCGCGGCTTAAGACCAATTGTAGTTATCAATAAAATTGATCGGCCTAATATCGACCCCCATATAGCTGTAGACAAAGTGTTTGATCTTTTTGTTGAGCTGGGCGCTCATGATAAGCAGCTTGATTTTCCTTATATTTTCGCTTCCGGCATACAAGGGTTTGCCGTGCGCGACTTGGAGTCTTATTTAAAGAACGAGCATAAAAATTTAGCGCCGCTTTTAGACATGATTCTTGAGCATTGCCCACCGCCCTCTGGCGACATGAATGCCCCCTTGCAAATGCAAGTGACCATTCTTGACTATAGTGATTTTCTTGGCCGCCTGGCTATTGGCAGAATTTATAACGGCCAAATAGAAGACGGACAGCAAGTTGTGCTCCTTAAAGAAAACGGCGAGCAAGTAAGAGGCAAAGTGACAAAACTATTCACTTTTCACGGTCTGGAGCGCATTGAAGTAAAGTCTGCCGCCTCTGGACAAATTATTGGACTGGGCGGTTTTGCTACCGCCAATGTCGGCGACACCATTGCCAGCCAGGAAAATCCACTACCTTTGCCACGCATAAAAGTGGACGAGCCCACCATGAAAATGGCCTTTATAGTCAACAACAGCCCTTTTGCCGGGCAAGAAGGACAATATGTCACTTCCAGACAATTGCGCAGCCGGCTTATGCGCGAGCTGGAAACCAATGTCAGCCTGGGCGTGCAAGACACCGACGACACCGACACTTTTATGGTGAGTGGGCGCGGTGAGCTGCATTTAGGCATATTAATTGAAACTATGCGCCGGGAAGGCTATGAATTTCAAGTCTCCAAGCCGGAAGTAATTGTCAAAACTATTGACGGCCAGGAATGTGAACCATTTGAAAAGTTGTTTCTCGACTTAAAAGAAGAATACAGAGGCTCAGTTATGCAAGAGCTAGGCACACGCAAGGCCGAATTGCAAAACGTGCAGGTAACAAAAGGGCAAGCTGTGCTTGAATTTATAATACCCACACGCGGCTTGCTTGGCTTCCGCAATGAATATGTGCGTTTGACTAAAGGCGCCGGTATTATGAACCACGCCTTCTATCAATATCATCCCTGGTGCGGGGAAATAGCTAGACAGCGCAATGGCGCCCTGATCGCCTGGGAAGAAGGTACTGCCACCGGCTATGCCTTGCAAGGGGCAGAAGATCGCGGCGTATTTTTTATCAAACCAGGCACGCGAGTTTATGCTGGCATGATTATTGGTGAAAACAGCCGCGGTCAAGATCTGGATATCAATGTATGCAAAGCCAAGAAATTAACCAATATACGCAGCTCAACCAGCGAGGTACTTGTCACTCTACAAGCGCCAGCGGAAATGAGCCTGGAGCGCTGCCTGGAATATATTCAAGCTGATGAATTAGTTGAAGTAACGCCCCAAAGCATCCGCATGCGCAAACGCCAATTATCCCGACGCTAGACGAAACGTGATTTATTGGAGTGGAGCACAGACCAGGCAGCGCTTAATATATATAAAGCATCTCGCGGAATTTAGGCAGCGGCCATAGATTATCATCAACCATTATTTCAAGCTGATCGGCAGCGGCGCGCACTTCGTCCATAGATGGAATTACCCGCTCGCGATAGAAGCGGGCGTGAGCATACGCGTCCGGTTCGCCATGTTCATCGTCTTTGCTACCTTTAATCATGGAATCAAGCACATCTACAGCATTATGCAATTCGCCAATCTTGCTGCACAAATCGCGCAGCAAAGATTCTTCGCCAGAGAGATTAAGGTTGCCTACGGCTGCTTTCGTCTGTGCAATAGTTGCTGCCAGACGGCCCTGATATTCAATTGCTGCCGGCAAAATCATTGTTTTGGCTATTTCTGCTGTCAGCAATGACTCGATATTTACTGTTTTACAATAAGCCTCTAACAAAATATTGTATCTGCTCACCAGCTCATCTTCTTTCAAAACACCGTGGCGTTCGAAGAGTTCTCTTGTATCTTTAGTGACAAGAGTGGGCAGCGACTCTACTGTGTGCTTAAAATTAGGCAACCCTCGCCGCTCCGCTTCTTGATGCCAGGCTTGCGCATAATTGTCACCATTAAAAATGACACGCTCATTCTCACTAAGTGTTTTCTTCACCACTATTTGCACAGCTTTATCAACCGAAGCCCCTTTCTTTATCTCAGCTTCAAGGGCGTCTGCCATATATTGCAGCGAATCAGCAACAATAGTGTTGAGAACGGTGTTGGGCCAGGCAATAGACTGGCTGGAGCCAACAGCACGAAACTCAAATTTGTTGCCAGTAAAGGCAAATGGCGAAGTGCGGTTGCGATCTGAATAATCTCTGGCAATCTCAGGCAACATAGAAACACCAATTTCCAGTGTCTTTTTGCTTTTGCCTTTTTCTTCTGTTTTGCCAGAAACTATGCTTTGCACAATTTCAGTTAATTGATCGCCCAGGTAAACACTCATAATTGCCGGCGGCGCTTCATTGGCTCCCAGACGGTGATCATTATTAGCGCTGGCAATGCTGGCTCTCAATAGCGCCCCATATTTATTAACGGCGCGTATCACCGCTGACAGTACCACTAAAAACTGCTCGTTTTCATGCGGAGTTGAACCTGGCTCAAGCAAATTATTGCCTTCATTATCGGCCATAGACCAGTTGTTGTGCTTGCCGCTGCCATTAATGCCACTAAACGGCTTTTCATGCAGCAAGCAGCGCAGCCCATGTTTTTGTGCTGTTTTGCGGAATGTTTCCATAAGCAGCATATTATGATCAGAAGCGATATTGCTGCTCTCGAAAATAGGCGCTACTTCAAACTGAGCCGGCGCTACTTCATTGTGCCTGGTCTTCACTGGCATGCCTAATTTATACAATTCGTACTCGGCATCCATCATGAAAGCCAATATGCGCTCGCGTATTGAGCCCCAGTAATGATCCTCCATTTCCTGCCCCTTGGGCGGCTTGGCGCCAAATAAGGTGCGTCCGGCATTGATTAAATCCGGGCGGGACAGGTAATAGGACTCATCAATAAGAAAATATTCCTGCTCCGGACCAACCGTGCAGATAACACGCTTGACTGTCTTATTGCCCAAAATATGCAATAGCCGCACCGCGTGCTTGCTGATGGCATCAAGTGAACGCAAAAGCGGGGTCTTTTTATCAAGAGCATGGCCGCTCCAGGAAATAAACACTGAAGGAATACAAAGTGTTTTGCCATGACTTGATTCCATAATAAATGCCGGACTGCTTGGATCCCAGCCGGTGTAGCCGCGCGCTTCAAAAGTGGAGCGAATACCGCCAGAAGGAAAGCTGGACGCGTCAGGCTCACCCTGCACCAAAAATTTGCCGGAGAACTCAACCAGGGCTTGACCTTCACTGGTTGGTGTCACAAATGAATCATGTTTTTCTGCCGTCAGCCCGGTCATAGGCATAAACCAGTGGCAAAAATGTGTTGCTCCCTTGGAGACTGCCCAGTCTTTCATGGCATTAGCGACAATGTCTGCCATGGACGGTTGCAGCTGCTCACCTTGATCAAGGCACGCCATCACTGCCTTATAAACCGGCTTGGGTAGAAGAGTGTTCATAGTCTTGCGGTTGAAGACATTGCTGCCGAAAACTTCCGTCAGCGGAGTTTGCGTATAGTCAACAGCAGGAGCTGGAGTTTGAGTCTGATGCAGGCTTGGCGGAATACCCTGGCGCTGCCGGCCGCCATTACGCCCGTGTTGAAAAGATTGAGAATGTGGGTTCACTATTGCTGCCATTGCTTCTTCCAGGGGTAATGTCTTTGTCATCACTGCTCAGCCTCTTATTAGTATTTGCTATTGCCTTAGATATCATAGTCATTCAACTCATTTTAAAACTGGCTGTTTGTTAAAATAATTTTTCGATATAATTGCTTGCTTTGCTTTATAGCCATTTTAGATATACGCCATTTCATTAGTTTCAGCACGCAACAAGGTTGTGGATTTCAAAGATTGCCAGCCTCCGTATGAACAAACAAGTCAAGATATAGCTTGTCATCAGAATCTCAGTTTAGCTGATATGAGAGGCGCAGCCAACAAATTGCATAAATTTATTGAGCATAAAACAAAAGGTGATAGTTAGTTAAATTACAGCACGAGTTTTTGCTTCCATGTCTTTAACCACAGTTGAAGAAGTATATTCAACCGGTGGCTGCTTTTGCAATTCGCTCAGCCTTGTCTTTACCAGCGCATCCTGAGAATCAAGCAATAAAACCCGCGAATAAGCCTTACGGGCACTGCTCAATTTATTCTGCTTATCTAGCAATCTGCCTAAATGCTCCCAGAGACTGGCATATGTTGGTCTAGATTTGTCAGGGTGGTGTGTTTGCCAATCCATAATGTGATGATTGGCGCCAAAGGCTTGCGACAATTGAATATCATGAAAAGCATATTCTGGCGCTGTCTTTATCGCCAATTGCATTTCATGAGTAGCCCGAGGAAGATCACCATCTTGTTCCAGAAATAAAGACAAATCAACATGCAATGCCGCGGAGCCAGGAACAAGTTGGGTTGCTGCAGATAATTGCTCTATAGCTTGATCACGCCTGTTAGCAGAAGCCAACAAATAAGCATAGTCCGCATGAGCAAAAGCATCTTCAGTAGTCGCCTGCTTGCTCATCTTAAAACTATCTTGATAAAGCTTTTCAGCATCATCAAATAGTCCGCCTTTGCCTAAATTGAAAGCAAGAGAGCGCATAATTTCCAGACTTTCCGGCGCATAATAGTGGGCCAGCCGCAATTCAAATATGGCCCTTGGATAACGATGTTGTGTCTCATAACTGAGCCCTTTGCGATAATGCGCTTTGGCGCACTGCTCATTTAGTTGTGCCAGCTCATTGTCGGTGAGGGGAATGGCGTGGCCAAGCCCACATGCCATCATAAATTCAGCCACCGCTCTGGGCAGATTACCTCGCAATAGAGCCACAAGACAATAATAACGATGAGCAAAATTTACATATGGTTTGAGGGCAATGGCCTGCTCAATTTCCAATTCAGCCAGATTTAAATCAGCCCGCGAAAAATAATGGCGAGACAGACTATAATGTCTGCCAAAATCATCCTCAAGCTTTACAGTATCAGATGCGATACTAGGATGAATAGCCGTTTGCTTCCCTTCTTGTGCCAGGCAAGAATTAGTAACACCGTTAAACAGAATCAACTGGCTGAAAATAATCGCCCCGGCAATCAATAAATTTAATGGCTTGAGGTCCCGCATTATGAAATCGCCACCATTGCTATATTGTGTTCATCGCAAAATATGACCATTTCTTCCTGCTCCACCACCATGGTCTCTTTCGCTTCCAAAGCCAGCACACTACCAGCCCCTTTGTGCCCCTGCCCAAGCATGCTTTGTAATGTATGCATGCCAACGGTGGGAATGTCAAAGCGCTGGTCTTGGTCAGGCTTAGCTACCTTTATCACTACCACCGGACCATGGGCATAATTCACCGCTCTTTTAATAGCTTCGTCTGTGCCTTCAATAGCTTCAATGGCTAAAATCATGCGCTGGCGCACTATCACTGTTTGCCCAATATCCAGACGGGCAATTTCTTTTGCGATTTTAAAGCCATAATCAATATCTGCATATTCCTCGGCGCTGGGCTGCCTTTTAGTAAGGACGCCTACATCAGGAAATAAATGGCGCAAAAACTCGGACTGGGTAAGCACCTTTATGCCAGCTGTCTCCATAAAATCGCCTACGGCAAATTGAATTGTGTCATCATTAAGATTAGGCAATTTTGCAAGCGTCTTAATTGCTGTCCAATCAAGCTTGGTGATGTTACGCAGCAAATTCATCTTGGGCACCTTGCCCACAAAAACCGCCTCTTTCAGCCCTTCATTAATAAACAGCTGCCGGTTGCGCCCGAGCTGCCCAGGGGCAATCTGATAAATCTTGTCGACAATGTCTTCCAGCTGGTGACCGGCAGGCTCGGACAGGGCAAAACCAACCACCCGGTAACCCTTCTCTTTGGCTGCCCTGGCTAAAATAACGGGCAATCTGCCTTCGCCAGCGATAAGGCCCAGCGCTGCAGATGGTGGATTTGCCCTGCCCACTGCCATTTTCTTGTCTATTCCCTGTTGCATGACGCTATTCATATATGTTACCCGGCCAACTTAACCTGATTAGAGCCCTGCCCAGGCTATAAATAATCCAGAGATAAGTCTAACACCTGTCTGGATTAACGACTTCTATCACTTTTAGCCTCCAAAAATTAATTACACAGGCGACAATCTTGACAGTATGGCAAAATATTGATTAAACTGACTTAAAGATAACTACCGCTCGATGCCTTTGAGCATACGATTTTATATGATTCACATTTTGTTTTATTCTTTTGCCAGCTTGATAATAGTTGCTTTTTGCCTGCAGTTACCGGCTCCTTGCCAGCAAAACTATAATCCTAATTTAGGGCACTTTTATATGGGACGCCAGCAAATTACTATTGAAGACAATTCACCCATTATCAATGACAAAACTGGCAGCACCGCTGCTGGTGGCGCAAACGGTGGCTTACTTAATCGTCCTGCACCTCTGCCAAAAGCCGGTTGGCAAGGCTATGCGCCCATTGAAACTCCAGGCATAAATCCTAATTTGCCGAAAGTGCCTGGACCAGTACGGCAATCACGCAATGCTCAAGCTCACACTAGCGCAGGCAATAAAGGACACACCGGCAAACTTGCCGCTGGGGCACGTGGAAAATCACCGTCACCTAATGGCATACGCAGTTATTCACCCTATGCTCAATATCCGCCGCCGGCTGCAAATACGCAAGCCGCAGAAGAACTCGGCTCTAGCACTCATGTAAAGGGAAGCCTGTTACATTGGGCGCGCCGCACACCCAAACAGTAGTAACGTTCAGCCTGCTTTATGACGCAGCTGCTGCCAGCTGATTGATATTGTTACTGATTGATGAAAATGAGTTTTGAATAGCCATAGATAAAGCACCGTTAGTTGAAAATACTAAAGCCACTAGCAGACTCACAAAAGCTAAGATAGCGCCATATTCAGTAACACCTTGTCCAGATTCATCAACAAAAAAGGTTTTTATTGGATTAGCAACCATAGGACCCCCCGCCAGAAAAAATCATTCATTCCCTGGTTCATAGCCAACTATCGGTTATACCGCCATACATACATTATAGGACACTTATTTATCACTGGGACGTAAAAAGAGATTAAATTTGATGATCCACGAACCTTTGTAATCTATTCTGGTTTACCGCAAACTAACAACTATTGGCACTTATGCTAGGATAGCTCGTTATCTTGTCTGCCCGTAGCCCAGTTGGATAGAGCGCATGGCTACGAACCATGAGGTCGGAGGTTCGAGTCCTCCCGGGCAGGGTATTAAAACCCAGATACAGAGCGGTTTTCGGCAAGATGACCGCTTTTTCATTCAGATTAAATTTTTCCTGGTGGCCCCCTGGTGGCCCCTTTACGGACTAAAGTGGGAAAGAATTAGAAACACTAGTCAACGAAGCTAGGGCTATAATCAGAAACTCCTAGAGGTATGGCGACAAATTCAAGCAAAGCATACTTCCAGCTTCTGGAGCGATTTTCCAAGTCTCTCAAAAGTGTTTCATACATTTCATTTGGACCACTTTTTTCATGCGTCAGTCCACAAAAGAGACCACAGGTTTTCAATATCACTTTTGCTACACGTTACTACGGCTTTCACTGTTCATTACACTATCAGTTGAGCAGTCCGAGCCTTTGATTCTGATGCCTGTTTTCGATTGTACGTAATGCACCGCTTAGCGGTGTAGATAGTGAGTGATGACCTAGGCCGGCAGACCAAAGAAAATCTCTAAATACGGACTCTATAACATCGTCATCTATTAATCTATGAGCAAAACTGGTAGCCGTGACAGTAAAATTGCTGTCCACCGGGTGACCAAAGCGTTGATTGCCCACACGAAGAACGGCTGTATGCTTGGTTTGTAATTGCAATTTGACACCGATATCTACCAGCCCACCATATTCGCACTTCTCATAAAATGTTGCAGCTCCCCTGAATGTGCTCCACAGAGTATTTAAGCAAGTATCTGAATCGAATGATGGAGGCTGAGAAATATCATCACGACTATGCACGATGGTACTGTAATATAGAGATCCATACACATTTATTTCGCAGGTAGCTGGTACCGAGGTAGCTCGATCAAATCTACAGCATAAAGCCTCATGCGCTGTTCGCCATTTTTCTACGCCCCGGAAGGCTTCCCATTGTTGATTAGACGCAGCGATGTCTAGGAGGGTCTTAAAATCAACCAACGGTCTAGCCGGATATTTTGGAATACAATAAACTGATAAAAGAATTGAATGATTTATAGCACAGCGATCTATCGCTCGGTCTAATAACCGTGTCTTTAGTGCTATAGACTTACTTCGACGATTGAGCAAAAAATCTATTTCTTCTATAGATGCTTCCTTCCCGTCGTTGTTCAGATGGGATACGTCATTCGTGCGAACATACACTTTATCAGTGTGTGTCCTGTGCGGTGTACTGTCGCTCTCTATAATGTGAGCCAGTACGACTGCTTTGGAGGGATTAGAAGGCAACGGGCAAACACCAAATTCTGGCACAACAGGTGGATATATGGCATTCAGTCCAATCGATTTAAGTCTAACTACAGGATCGGTAGACATATCCAGACCTACAATCGGCCCAGGGTGCCCGCGCCCCTGCAAATCCCTTATTTCCTTTACCCCAAAAACGACCCAACCACCGTGTGTATTAGCCATTGCCGAGAAGATTTTGCCGATTTTATCATTTTCAGTTCTGACTGCAAAACTTTCTTTGTAGTCGAGCCAACTGCTCTCGGCTACATTCTGTTTGCAAAATTCTTCAAATTCGCTGTACTGAATTTCACTTGCTATCTTGTTAAACATAACTTAGATTGACGTTTCTCTAACCATCCAGATTGCCGTCAGTGCATTGTGGCGCCTGAACATTCTCCGGTCACAATTCTGCCATATTTCCAGGGCGCGCACATCCAATTCCATGTGCACGTTTTGGTGATCCTGTGAACATTTTAAGGATTTCAGCATATGCAAGATGATATAACATATATATATATTGCTCTTATTATAATTGTGTTGCTAGTGGTGGTTGCAGGCACTTTCATCGGCTGATTTATTGAGCGAACCTAACCAGTCATGAAGAAAATTATATTACTACTAATGGTATCGCTTGCGGTGGCCTCTAACAATTGCCTGGCTGCTTCAGCACATGAAATATTTATGTCCTCTGGAGGAATATGTCTCAGTACGAAAATTCCAATTGTTTAGACACTGATCCAAACACGCCTAGTCGCAACAGGTTCTTTGCCGAAACCATGGATAGAGCAGTGTTTTTGGCGTGTTGTTTTGTCGATGCTGCTTTAGACGTTTTGTGTATGATTATTAGATTCTATAAGAATAAGTCGGAATCAGTTCAATTTATATTCAATGTTGCCATTTCGTGGCTTGTAGCAGATAGGCTCACTGCTGTAATTACTCACTATTATCATATTGGGCTTTATGATCAGCGCATATTTTTTTACTCGACCTTAGCGATAGTATTTCTATTTTGTTTATGCCTGGGCAAAAGAATCAACAACATTGGTTCTAAGAGAGAAACAATTCCAGATCTGACCGAGGTTTTATGCATTGCCCCTAACGACTGGGAGTGCTTAAGGGATCGCGGAAAGCTGAGATATAACAACGACGATTATGGCGGCGCGATTGATGATTTGACAAAATCACTAATGATCAATCCAAAAAGTAAATATGCATATGAGTATCGTGGGCTATGCCACTCAGCGTTGACTCAGTATTTAGAGGCAATCGACGACTTTACTAAGGCCATAAAGATCGACCCGTCATCGTACACTGCCTATGCGCATCGTGCTGATTGCAATCGAAATCAAGGTGCCCTTATCGAAGCTATCGAAGATTATTGTCGGTCTTTGAAAATTAAAGCCGATTATGCCTATGCTTATTACGGGCGCGGCACATCCTATCTAGCGTTAGAGATGAAAGTCGAGGCAGCCGATGATTTATATAGGGCGACAGAGTTAAGCCCTCATAGTTGGTATGGGCAAAAAGCCGGTGAAGAAATGGACAAGGATATCGAATTGGCTAAAATTCGCAACCAAAAGCTCAAAGCGAAGATAGAAAGCCTCCGAGCGCAAACAGGCGTCAAGACTCAAAACAAGAGCAGCGTTCAAATGAACTCAAGATCGCCAGAGTTGGTTGAACAAGTAACTACCGAGGCAGTTAAATGACGACCGAAACTGCCATAGAGATCTCCGCTTCTATAAACAAAAAACGGTTTCCTTTCCTTACACTGCTTCAAGCTATCTGTATAGGGGCATTGCTTTTCGGTTTGGTCGATCAGTCAGATGCCTACCTTCTGATCTTGCGTTTTCTTGCTTGTGCAGCAGCAGGATATACAGCTTACGCAGGCTGGCAGAATAGAAGCATTGGCTGGCTAGGCATTTTTCTTGGGATAATCCTTCTTTATAATCCACTTGTGCCACTTGTGCTAAGTGGGGACGGACGGCTACTTGAATATATCGCCACTGCAATCTTGTTCTTATGTGAGTCTAATGGTACTAAAAATTTCAGCGAGCTGTTCAACCAGAGCAAACTACGATTGATGATTCTCTTTTGCATAGCTGTTTTTGCATTTATGGCTTACATTTATTGTATACTTTTTGCCCTCAGCGTGGTTGCGATTGTATACGGTGTCATCGGAGACTTGAGAGGTCCTCATCTTCACGAAGAGATCCGAGTCGTTTGTATATTGGGAGGTTTGCTGTTTGCCAGTGGTTTCATACTTATTGGAGTCAATTCAGTAAAGACCATCTGGATGGCAACTATTGAAGAAATAACTGGTGAGAACTCATCGTCGACTGAGAAAAACAATCTAACTTCCTTGGAATGGCAGAAATTCAGGATTAATTGGACTTATGTGATCGTCCCCAATATAGTCGGTTGCATGATTTTGACAGCGCTAGCGGGCCTTATCGTTCTCTGTTTTAAGCATGACATATTCGTCTTGTTACCTGAAGGACTACTGCTAACAACGGTTGGTCTTATTGTTTTTCGGTGGTGGAGCAGATACACATCTGAAAGAGGAGGCCCAGCAATTCTACGCAGTCCTATAAATCAAATCTTGATCTTCGTTTCAAGTATTGCGGCCATAACAAGTGGACTTCCAATGATTTGGCTCACCAGTAGCCCATTGGCTTATGCTATCGTTCTCATCTTATTTGCATGGTATTGCTATGAAGCCTATCTCAAGAGCGAGACGAGGATTATTAGAGACATCATCAATGTGTACAAAATGGCAAAGCAAATGCAACCGAATAAAGATGAGCGATTCATCCTGGCGTTGGTTAATGACACGATGTTGTCGCTTTGGGAAGTCAAAAGTAGAAGCACAAGTTCAAGTCCCCAAGATTTTGCTGGAAAATCAATTTGCAATGTAGTCGCCAATTTGCTTATTAACAGAGATGTTTATACAGGCACTCACTACATGCGCACTTGCATTTTCGGCATAGATATAACCTATAATTTAGTCTCAATGGGCTGGCGTTGGAAGAAGGAAGAAAAACGAGAAAGATTGATCGACAAATTGTTAGAGCAACCAATGCCCCATTCTGTCAAAGTGCTGGTGAACCGATAGCTTGTTCATAATGGCGCAGATGGACCAGTGGATGTGTTCTTCTAGACTTACATGAACTAGTTCCGACTTGATCTGACACCTGGTACAATAACCCGACTACAAAATCCCGTTATGAAAAAGGAGTCAGAGAAATGAGTAACACAGATAAAATAATCAAGCCGAAACTAGGTGTATTAAAGTTAGCAGAAATGCTGGGAAATGTCACCGATGCTTGTAAAACAATGGGCTATTCCCGTGACAGTTTTTATAGATTTAAAGAGCTCTATGAAACTGGTGGCATAGAGGCTTTAAAAGAAGTAACTAAAAGAAAGCCGAATCACAAGAATAGGGTAGCTCCTGAAATAGAACAAAAAGCAATTGAGCTTGCCGTTGAAAATCCAGCCTGGGGACAAGTGCGTGCAGCTAATGAGCTGATTAAACGGGGCATATTTATATCCCAATCAGGAATTCGCTGTGTTTAGCTGAGGAATGATCTTGAAACTTTTCCAAAGAGACTTAAAGCTCTTGAAGCAAAAGTTGCCCAGGATGGCTTGGTTCTTACAGAATCTCAAGTGCAAGCGCTGGAAAAAGCGAAAGTGGAAAAGGAAGCTCAAGGAGAAATCGAAACTGAGCACCCTGGTTATTTAGGCTCTCAGGATACTTATTATGTTGGTACCATCAAGGGTGTCGGACGAATTTATGAGCAAACCTATATTGATACTTATAGCCGGGTAGCTCAAGCTAAGCTCTATACTCAGAAAACGCCAATTACTGCTGCTGACACTTTAAATGATCGTGTGCTTCCATTTTATGAAGGACATGGTATCAAAGTCCTTAGAATTTTGACCGATAGGGGAACAGAATTTTCAGGCAACAGAGAGCGGCATGAGTACGAGCTCTATCTTGACCTGGAAGATATTGAACATACCAAGACAAAGGTTCGACATCCGCAGACTAACGGCATTTGCGAAAGATTTCATCAAACAATACAAAATGAATTTTATGCAACTGCTTTTAGAAAAAAGATATACAATAGTCTGGAAGAGATACAAAATGATCTTGATGAATGGCTAGTGTATTACAATAATGAGCGTCCGCATTCAGGCAAATATTGTTTCGGAAAAACACCTATGCAGACGTTTCTAGATACGATTCATCTGGCAAAAGAAAAAATGCTTGAAAATCAATTCAATAAATCTTTTCAACTTGTCGCATGAAATCGAAACTGTCAGATCAAGTACTATCTAGGACAACTTACATCGCCTGAGTACTGACTTTTGCGTTCAATCTTCAGAAAGCCTGACCATGGATCTTCGGAGGAAGATGACTTGTGCTCAGCAGAAGTGAAGTTGTGGTCGACTCCCATGAACACTTGAAGTAAGAGGTTGATCGTCTCTTCTGGAACTGTACTAAGATCGAACTGGGTCTTTTCCTTGTTCGACATAGTTCATTCGTGTCTTTGGCATGCGTTATCCAACCTGTCATTCTATGGACTCATTCCGCATTCTGTACTTGTACTCTGTTGCCACTACCCGCAAAGAAACGGTCCGTAGCAGCTATGAGGTGTACGGCGCCTCGAACTATGACGCCCTTGAACTTATGATAATCCTTAGCTGTTATACAAACCCGTTCCCCGACCCTATAAGCACCGCTTGTAGTAGCAATAAATTTTTGATCAGCAATTCCTGCCCGATGTTGGATTACATGTCGTATTTGTTCTATTAAGAACAACTGTTTTACAAGCTCCTCATCCCATCCAATCCATGCGGTGCCAAATAATGTACGGAATGCCTTCTCTATACCGGACACGCTGGTGAAGTCAAATTTGGGGCGCAGTAAGTCGCCCATCACATTGGTCAAATTGAACCGATGCTTACTCAACAATCCTACTTTAATCTCTTTCTGAGTCAGTCCTTTGATTTCCTGTCCCCCTTTTTCCTTAATCGCGGGCAATGCCAAATTCATAGGATCGAAGTTCACGCTATCGACCCATAAGTCCGATGCCAATACTTCCAGCGAGGTCCACATCGAACAAGTCGAGGTACGAAGAAGGTTCTCAATTGCTGACATTGATTCCTCTTTGCTCTCCAGTGCTGGGCGAATGCCCTTCTTTAGGAGATCGTTCCCGTTCTTTCCACCGTAACGCAGAAATAACGCGAGCAATTCCCCGATCTTCTCGCAAAACGCCGAGAATTGACCTGACTTTTTCATAGTAGTGATAACTTCAATTCCTTCGTCTGGGATTTTTTGAAATAGCTGTAGCAATTCACCAAACTCCGAACGTACTGCGGGAAAGGCCTGAAGGAGTTCATCTACAATGCCGGTGACTTCAGTCTGCGCCTCCTGGAAGTGAGGCAATGCAGCTATGTAAAATGGCAACTGCACCAATTCATCTGCAGCGGCGAGGTTGTCTCTAAATACCTCCGCCCGCTGTTTAACGAAGTCTTCTTTCAGCTGGGCACGAACCCGCCACATAAGGTACGAATTCAAATCCCATTCTGTGGAATTCAGATTCTTTTCTATCCAATCGTCAATGGTGCTTTGTGGCTGAGTGCTACCGCCTTTTTGCACCTCTTCCTGATTTAACTTTTGTACGTCTCCTTTCATGGTACTCCGCTTCTATCGCAAGCCATCACATCACATTTACGACAATTCAAATTCAAGAACCAGAATTATACGCCACTTCAGCCGGGTTGTCATAACGGTAAACAAAAAGAAACATTCCGTCTATCGGCGCATATTATGATCAACGCGCGACTTGCTTGGGCTGTGAACAACGCCGTTAATGATAGCCTCACGTTCAAGCACTTTGCGGACTTCATCAAAGCAAGTAGAAATTTTTCCCTGAGGAAACCGAATTTGACCGAGTCCCTGAATGTTGCTAAATTCCGCGCAAGTATCCTCCAAAAGCACAACGGCCTTACGAAACCCGAGTTTGCCTTGAAATAGACCGGCTTCATGTATAACGTTCATACGTGCTTGCATCTCGCCATTAGCGCGTTGATCTTCGGCGGTCAAAATTATGAACGCGAACACGGCCGAATCTAGCATCTGAGTCAATCGGTCAATGGTCGTATAACCAGCAACAGGAACTCGGTTGAATTCTTCATATGGCACGTTCAGCCGGTCGTGCAAAAAATCTTTCAATTCTCGCCACACAGGCGATTGTCCATGGCCTATAAAAACTTTGTTCCTAACTTCACTTGATGTCGCCATAGTACTCCTCTCTTTTCGAATTGAATGAGCAGTTGCCCGTTCGCATAATTCCGCCAGCCGGCCGCACGTATGAAGAGAATCCATGATTACTTGTGTCTGCCCTAGTATTGCGTAATGGACCGGTACACGGGTGCCTTCACCTAACGCGAGTGTATCCCGCGTTATGCATTGTCCCTTCGGGTGCATCCATTCATTTAAAAAGTGAGCATCGGATTTTGGTTTCATAGACTGCACTTCACGCTTGATCCTTTGGAGAAAAGGATCAAGATTACTCGCAAGCTCAATTTGAAGCACTGAGTCGATATCGTCTTTTGCCGATTCTAACTGTTTGTTGGCATCATCGCATAATTTGCCTACGGCGTCGAAATCTGACTCGGAGATGCCGGCAATGTCGAACATATGTGTTCTGACTGCGTAAAACAGTGAAAATAGCCCCCAGGAGCAATAATTATTTTGCCCCCTTGCCAGGAGGGATGTATTAGGTAGTCGGAGCGAAGCGACACTGGCATATTACTACCCTTTATTTATCTCCTTGTTTGTTATCTTTATTTTCAGTGTCATTAGTTTCTCCTTCTTCTGGTTTTCGTCTAGTTTTTCCTTTTAGACTTAGTTTATGTGCATTATGGATCAAGCGATCAAGAATTGCATCAGCAATAGTCGGGTCGCCGATTATATCATGCCAGTGATCGGTTGGAACCTGGCTTGCCATCAAGGTTGAAGGCGGTCGTAACGTTCTTCAACTATTTCAAGAAGGTCTCGGCGTTGTTCATCAGTGAGTGGTGCTAAAGCAAAGTCATCAATGACAATGAGATTTTTCTTTGCCAAGGTAGTCATGATTTTGTAATAGCGACCGTCGGCTTTAGCCAGGGCTAGATCCTGAAATAGCTTAGGCGCACGCTCGTAGAAGACAGTATAGCCATCCCTACAAGCTTTTTGAGCAAGGGCGCAGGCAACATATGTTTTGCCCACGCCACAGGGACCAGTAACGATAACATTTTGGTGACGTTTCAGCCAATCTGATGTTGCCAGGGCAGTAACAACAGTACGATCAAGTCCGCGAGCAGCCTTAACATCAAGGTCTTCGATACAGGCAGATAATCGCAGTTTGGCATTTCTCAAACGTGATTGAAGGCGTTTATTTTCGCGAGCAATTAATTCAGCATCAACCAGCAATCCAAGACGATCTGTGAAATTCATTTCCTGAATGTCTTTCATTTCCATTTGTGTTTCCAAGGCATGTACCATGGCAAATAGTCTAAGTGCCCGCATATTATCTATTGTTGGATGTATTAACATTATTGTTCTCCTTGTTGTGTGTTATTGTGAAACGCAATTGCACCGCGAATGTTTTCATGCACAAGCGTGAGTTGTCGCGGCTGTTCTGGGAGTGGACGTTTATCGAGACCTGATTTGAGGATCGAATTAACGCTTTTAAAAGAATAGGCATTGATAGCCAGAGCGCGTCCGCATGCTGCGTTAAGCCGCTCATTACCATATGGTTTTGCCAGCCTGAGAATACCAAGGCAGGATCGGTAACCAAGTTCTGGATGCTGTTGTTTGTATAGTATTTGCTCAACCAAGCATTTTGCTTCAGGACCTATGGTAGCTGCCCACCTGATCATGCGCTCTGGAGGCCAGGCACCATATTCTTGATGTGACTTGGGCTGATGTTCTGGTAGTGTAAATCTGCTGCCTTTATTGAAGCTGCGTGGATGGCTGGCTATTCGTTTTCCTTTTAGGAATATTTCTACAGTATTTAGAGTTGCCCTAACTTCAATCCGCCTGCCGCGATACTGATAAGGAGCGCTGTACCAAGAGCCCTCATAGTCCACATGATAGTCGGCAAAATGAACAGACGCATTTTTGACATGCATATATTGATACGGATGCACCGGCAAAGGTTTAAGTGCTGGTTTATCAATATCTTCGTAGCGGCTGCGGCGACAGCCGGGCAGTTTTTTAAATGGGCGATTATTGAGTAATACAAGAAGCTCTTCTACTGCTTTATTGGCGTCAGCCAGACTAAAGAATGTTCGTTTGCGCAAAACAGCCAGTATCCAGCGAGTGGCAACGCCGACAGCAGATTCCACGATAGCCTTATCCTTTGGCTTTCTAATGCGGGCCGGGATAACGGCGACTCCAAAATGATTAGCCATTTGATTGAAGCTAGGATTTATATCTGGTTCATATGGACAGGCTTTCGTTGTAACTGGCTTGGGATTATCTGGAACAATAATTTCTGGACAACCCTGAAAAAATGTAAAGGCAAGTGCATGGCCGGTGCACCAGGCTTCGCTGTCTTCAGACCAAAACAATCTGGCATATATATAGCTGCTTGCGCCCAGAGCGCAAACAAATAGGTGTGCCGGCGTCACTTCACCGGTCATCTCATTAGTTATATTCAGCGTCCCGCCAGCAAAGTCAGAGAATGCTTTTTCGCCTGCTTGATGATTTTGCCTCATCGAAAGGTTAACAGTCTTACGCCATTGTCTGTAAATTCCGCGAAAATGGCTCAGTTGATAGCCATCCGGATGATCACTTTTGTACTCCTCCCAGAGCAAATTCAGCGTTACACCTTTTTTCTTTAGTTCTTGATGAATGTAATTGCAATCAGGTTGTGGCTTATTACTTACTGGTCTGCCGGCCCCAATAATTTCTGCACCTTTTGGATACAAAAATTTCTCTAAGCGATCTTCATCGTCTAATTCTGCCGGCAATGGCCAAGTCAATCCAGCTGCACGGGCTCTGTCGATGTAGTTAGATGCTGATTGGGGTGAGCAGCCCAAAGAGCGGCTTATCTTTTTCTTGCCGAATCCGCATGCGTAGTGTAGTCTTAGAATCTCGCGTATCATTCTCATGGTTAACCTCTCATTTGGCATCGATTACTCGTTTCTAGTTAAAAAAGAAATATCAACAAGAAACAGTGTCGATGCCGGTTAACCAGCGTCGATTATTCGTTCCGATATACAAGCTGCACTTAAGTTAGTGCTAGCAGTTACATCCTAATAGCATCATGCGCGGTGCCAAGATATATCTATTGGCATTCGCAAAGAAGTATTTCTTGGCAACGGGGCAAAATTGCTTTGCTCCAGGGGGCAAAGTTGAAATTGCTCTCGGGGGCAATTTTCGACCGCTAAAATCATTCTGACAGTTTCGTCATCATACTGTTGCCAGGTCTGGTCATGATCGTCGTAATATCTGGGGTTGCTCAGTCTGTTCATCAGGCCCCATTCAAGGCTAAAAGTGACTGACGCTGGTTTGGGAAGAAAGTCAGTCCAAAAAACTCTTGAATGATATCCGAGCCAAGATCCACTGAACGCTCTATTAACTTGCTGAAAAGCCTTTTCAACTTTTGTTAGGGGTTCTTGCACCTCTGAGCGATCAAGCATTTGCCCGTATCTGCGCAGTCCCGATGCAAGCTGTAGCAATTCATCTGGTAGTGTCACGACAAAGTTGGTCCTTTAGGTAATGGAACTTTTTGGAGCTATGCTCACCAAATTCGCGTTAATCGCCGACTACATTATACGCCACCGTACGGGTTGTTATAGCGGTGGACAAAATAGATATTTTTGTCTACCTTGCTGGTAGACTAAGAACCGACCAATTTTCGCTGCTCTAGAGCTTGCATGCAAAATGTTGGTACTAAACATAGACGAAATGAAATAGTAGAAATTTTTTCTGGAATTCTAAAAACTTAATTTATTGATGATTGCTTTTTGAATTATTTTGTGCTACTTATATTTATTAGCTTTTCGCAAAGGCAACGGTTGTTGCAAAGAGATTAATCTAGAAAAGCAAGCGAAATCGATGGCTCCAGTTTAGCTGGAAAGCGATACAAGTTTAAAAAGCAAATCGAGCAGTTGTGACCGGCGGTTGCAGCTGACCTGGAAAATAAATTGCAGAAATCCATTTAGGAATTCTGCATCCTCGGGATTGCTTTCTATTCAGAAATATTTATGCCGGCGAGCAGCCAGCAATATTTATATCTCATGATGGAGTTATTTATGGAACAAAGCGAAGTACAAAACAATTCTTTCCCATCCTCGCTGCTTTCACGCAAGGAAGCAGCGATTTATCTGGGATTGTCTGAACAGACTTTAGCTATTTGGAAATGCACAAAACGGTATGATTTACCGTTTGTGAAGATCGGAAGGCTTATCAAATATAGAAAGTCCGATCTCGATAAATTTATTTCCCACAACGCAAGTTCATCTTCAGAGCAAGACGGGCAGCTATTTTTGCACCCATCTTTTAATTAAACCATCTCCAGAACCTGGAGAGACAGAAAAGGAATTTAACATGAAAGCAAATAAAAGAACAAATAAAAAGAATCTATCAAAACAAACGGGAAAAGAAACAATCGGGCGCGTGTCGGATTTGCCACCAGATGTTACTTCAGTAATACCTGGTGGATGCTACCCGATGTCCTTGTATGGCGGTCTAGCTAAAAATGCCTGCCAGTTATTGCGAGAAGGAAAATCAGCATCAGAAGCAAAAGCAATATTAGATGCACAAGTGATGGAGAGAGCGAGGGCATTAACAAAAGCACTCGCAAAAGCACAAGAAAGTGCAGCACAGAACCCCGGTTGGTGCGGTTAGCAGCATGTGACGTGCAGCAAAATTATTGCATGCAGCGGTCAGACGCTGCATGCGATAGCTCAATCCGAAAAAAGGAACTGGCGTATGCCTAGAAAAACAAATCCAGAGGGGCGGATTAAATTATCGATAAGCCTGTCTCGCCGCATATATTCAAATCTTACCGAAAGCGCAAGATCGCACAGCAGAACCTTTGCCTCTGAAGTTCGCGAAGCAATTGTCTTTTACTTGGAAAATTACTCACGTGATAAAGATATCGTGTGGCAGACACCCTTAGAACGTCGCATGCAGAAGCTGGAAAACCGTCTGGCAGGACTGATGGCGAAACTCGTGAGAGTCAGCGGGCAATCGTTGTGGTTTTCTACTTTACCTTACACAAAAGGTGGTTTACCAAACAAGCCTTTACCGGACAAAGCTTTTCAAATACTGTGGGATCAAAGCCGGGCATTTGCAGCAAATTGGCTAAAGAAAGCACAGGTGGACGAAGAACGGATAGAGACAACAAAAGTAATAACATCGGATGAACCGGAAAACAAATGAGTGGAACAAGCGCATTTGCTGCGCTAAATAATGAATTTGAGGCGCGGCGTAAAAAACGAGATAGCAATGATGGTGGAGGCGGTCAGCCTACAATTAAGCTGTCTAACAGCCGTACAGGTATAAAGATTATAGTTAGAGGATCGCGCACAGGCGGTACTCAGCGACGATCCACTGGACGTCGCCCAGACAAGATAAATGCCGTGATAATTTCTAATTGGGTGCGTAATGATAAAAAGGCTGCCGGCAGGTTGCGCGGAGCACTCAGATATAACCAGGAGAGAGAGCGCAGTAGGGGTGAAGACGAGAGAACATTTTACACGGCCAAGAATGAAAACTTAGATCGGGCTGATATCAGGAAAGAAATCAGGAATAACTTTGGCGAAGACATAGCTTTTCACACAATAATTCTCTCGCCGGGAGATAACAGTATCGATATTAAAGAATTTACTAGAGAAACAATGGCTGAATGGCAAGACCAACTCGGCTATCACATAGACTATTACGCTATCGAACATAGAAATACTGATCATTATCATGCACACGTTATCATCCCGGCATCTTCAATTGATAGGTCGAGTGATATTAGATTTGACCGAAAGGACTTAACAGATCTAAGAGAAATTGCCAATGATTACATAGCCCGCGAACGTATGATTGACCGCGCATTTGATCGAGCCGTAAGTAGAGAATTTGGCTTTGATAGACAAGATGAGTATGATCGTGAAGTACAAGACGAATTTCATATGACCAATAAAGACTACAGGCAAGAACAGGAGGCTGCCGGGCTTAGCACATATCGCGATTACCTTAAAGGCTGGAAAGATCTGGGTATTGGAAACGAATATGATCCGGGGGGCAGAAATTGGGAATCAGACAAACAAATGATGGATGATTTATTTAGCATGCGGGCACAAGAGTCCAGCGAACGAGATTGGGACGAAGAAATTGGGGCTGATCTTTATTATGAAGGACAGCGCGAAGAAAATGTAGCGGGAAAACAAGACACAGACACAAGAATAATTAACGAAACGATGATGCGTGATGACGATGATGAAGATGGGAGGCACAGATAATGCCATTGGGAGTAGCAATCCTAACCTTCTTTGGAGTTGAATTTCTGGTTGCACTTACAATTCAAAACTTAGAGACGGGATTTTTCCCGGCAATTATTATTGCCGCTGTAAGCTACTGGGTAGCCGCTGATACTGAGCAAAAACTGCATACTTCACTTGATAGACCGGCAATTGAAACTTATGATCTTCCAGTAACACGGGCTTATGCAGTTATAAAAAAGGTGTTGAAGACTTTTCGCTATGGAGAGCGCGGCTGGAGAATGCCACATGATGAAAAGAACAGTTATTCAATAACAGCAATTTCTGAGTGGAAAGATTATTCAATGAAGGACTATAAAATAGTGGCTCCAGAAGGATATCTTTTCAGGCAAGTAATTTTGCAAATAGCACTTAGACGTAATAGTCAAACAAAGCTCACAGAGCTAGGCATGAAATGGACAATAGAGTCACCAATAGGGCGTGGAGAATGCAATGAGTTGCAGACATATACAACCAACGCAATCAGGAAAGCCTTAAAAGAGATAGAAAGTAAGGAGTGAATTTTTATGGGTGAATTGATAATCGGTTTGTTTTCGCCATTTATACTAATGGCATTTATATTGATAGCATTTTCTATGATGGTTGGTGTGAGCCCTGACACTGTACTTAAGCCGTTTTTTGGGGTTATTGGTACAGTTTTAAGAGGATTAATCAATTTATTTATTTTAGGGATCAGACTTACGCTCCAGGGCAGCGGCCGCGGTCATCTATCTCTTGAGTCGTTTGAAATTCCGGGCAACCATAGTGGCAAGCATGGGAGCAGCAGCAACGATGAACCACACATACGAATCGTTCAAAGCGATGATTAGGTACCATGAGCAAATTAGCAGCACAATTAAAGAAAGGGCTTGAAATAGCGCCGGAAGAAATTTCGCGCATTGCAGCAAATGCATTGATAACGCTGGCGTATCAACAAAACAGGATGTACGACAAGCATGACAATAAAATTATTTATTTTGATCCAACTGTTGAGACATGGGGCGCTGAAACATGGAATGTTGTCTACCAGGCAATTTTAAGCTGGATAGAAATTAAAAATGGCATTGAGCTAACCATAGAAGTACGTGAAAAAAACTATGACGATGATCACATTGATAAATGCGTTGATCGGGTGCGCAACATCTGGAAAGAAATCTGCAAGATAGTCGAGCGCTCTAAAACACTAACGCCTCAAGATGTACCGTATAAAGCCAAATTTGCCCGGCTAGCCGATTTGCAGAAGGAAGGATATATTCTTGAGGGAAGCGAAAAACTTGATAGCAAGACATTAGCAAATAGCTTTCTTCTTGGGCGATTCGAAGATAGCGAACTTAGATTACCGGAGAGAATGACACAGAGACATGTGCTAGTCTGTGGACCTACCGGCAGCGGCAAAACTATGTTTGTTTTTGTACCAAATTTAGTTGAGCGGACAAGCACGTCGGCTATAGTGACCGAGGCGGTTTCCGGCAACAAGACGCCAGTTCTATATGGTTCGACGGCTGGTTGGCGAGCAAAAGCAGGGCATGAAATTATCTATTTCAACCCGGCCGATTTGACCAGCAGCCGGATTAACCCTATTGACCAGGTGCGCAATTTTCAGGACGCACAACATCTAGCGCATCTGATTGTAACTAATACGACAACAGAGAGTCACACGGGTGATCAGATCTGGGCTCAATCGGAAAGGCATCTGTTGCAGTCACTTCTTTTGCATGCAGCGAGTTTCAGGAAAGATATCAATAAGCAATCGGAAATGGGAGACAATGCCAATTTGGGATATATAAGACGGCTTTTAAGGGAAGGAGCTGAGGGTATGTTAGACGAATTAAGCAATACCCGCACAGCTATTGCAAGAAGGGAGTATAGGGCTTATCTCAATAATACTAGCCCTAATTTTCGCAACGGCATAATGTCTGGGCTAATGATGCGCCTGGATCTTTTCACTAATTCAACGGTTGCTGCTTTAACCGAGGTCACTGATTTTTCGCTTAATGAGTTGAAGAACAAGCTTTTTACCATTTATTTGGCTACGCCAGTGCACATGTCGGAATATACGCCTTTAGCTGTTACGTTATTTAATTTCAGCCTTTCCATGGTGCTCAAAGATCTAGATCAATTCAAGCATCCGCTAACCATAATTGCTGACGAGTTCACAAATTTTGGCTATTTGCCCGATATGCCGCGCTATATGACGGTCATTAGAAACGCGGGAATAGGAATAACACTGGGGGTACAAGATCCTGTGCAGTTAGAGCGGGTTTATAAAGAGAAAGATGCGCGTATTTTATTTGGGCAGCCGCGGACAAAAATATTTTTTGCGCCGGCGGATGATTTAGTAGCTGTGCGGCTGTCAAAGATGCTTGGCACAAAAACAGAAAGAGAAGATGTATCCGCTTCCGGTGGACTTTTAAATCGAGAAATACCAAGGCCGCTTATTGATGCCTCTGAGCTTATGCGCTTAGAGAAAGAACAAAAGTATATTTGCTTAACATCAACAGAGACAATAAAACTTGATCCAATCAAATCCTGGGAAGTTTACCAGGGGCCTATGGGCTATGAACCGCCAGCCCGGGCAACTATTGAAGTTGACGAAAACTACTACGAAAGCAAAGAAGCTAATAGCCCGCCGCCGTGGATTGCCGGGGTGCCGATACCGGAGGAAGACAGGTACTATCCGCGAACAGAGCGCAGCCGGCAACCAAGTCCTAATATTGATAGCAAAGAAAGCAAAGGGGACAGAGAAGAGGAAAGCCCCTGGGACGAATTTTCAAGAAAGGCGTGTGAAGAGCCAGAGCACGATACTGACAGGGGAGATACAGAAAATGGATAACATAGAAAAAACAAAAACGGATAAATTAGTTTTGAGCACAAATAATAATTCAGTGATAATCAAAGCTGGCAAGGACAGCATGAACTTGCCCGCCGAATTAACGCAGTCGGGCGATGGAGCCTGGCTGGTGGTTGTCTTGATTTTCTTCGCAATAATGCTCATGCCTGCTCACATCGGTGCAGCAATGGTGTTTGCGGTCGCACTAGGCATGTGCTGGCAATTAAAACGCAAACTTGGTGTTGCCGATGAAAGGATAGAGCAACTAGAGAAACTATTATCTATATCCAGGCAAAGCAAGAAAATAACAGAAAATGACAGCAAAGAATTACCTGATTAAAGGAATAAATATGACACAACAGTTGATATATAAAACACTTGAGCCGCTTAAACTGTCTCAAAAGGACGCTTTGTCTTTTGAGCAGCAAATAATTGAGGCCGATGAGGAACTTATCTCACCGGTCGTACAATTCATCTGGCGCAAACCACCACGCAAACTGAGGCGGGTTGAGAGGCCAGTATATGAGCGAATTCAATGCAATGAATTTGCTTTTGTTTTTAAATACGATGCCGGTAAACCAGAAATGCTGCATATTGATGCGAGGCATTCAACTACGCCAGATGACGCCATCCAATTATTCTACAGTCAAGATGCCATTTGGCATGAGAAGCGCAACCGCTTTGAAAATCACTCCCAGACCCACGGACTGTACTGGTTCTGGCGAGATGAAATCAAGAAAGTAATTATGGTCATTTCTTGTTTCGAGCTGTGATAACGGCTACATATAAATAGATAGACATAGATAGCTTGCAACCTGGTACCAGTTCTCACGGCAATGAATATTGTCGTTTACTAAAACTTGCCTAAAAAATTTGGATGCCCTAAACACGGACGAAATGTTGCCCGTCACTTTTTTGTCTGTCTGTCCACTGGCATGTCCAGTTGGGCAACCTTCCCATACATATAAGGATGGTAAATTGTTTGGGGACTACTGCCAGTCAATTGTTAGTAAATTGATATTTTGGCTTCCACTAAACCCCTTGTCAGACAAGCATTTCCAGTTTCCGCCACCTCCGCAAAACGACCTGGGTTCCGCTAAAACTGCCTGCCAGCTTGCCATTGCGGTTTCGAGGTGGCGCGGCCTTATCCTGCCCCCTCTTTTTTAGAAACTATGCTGTTCTCAAGAGTTTAATTGAACGGAGGGGGCAGCCAGCTAAAGCAGGCTGATTTTGCTACGAACAAACCCTAACGATTTATCTTTAATCTATTTACAACCACTTGTACATAAGTTACAATCATTGTATATTTGGTAATATGCCAGGACTAAACAAACTCTACCTTAATAAGCTTTATGCCATTGCCGAAGGGCAAAATGGCTACTTCACGGCCCAGCAGGCTAAACAAGCTGGCTACTCCGGGCGTATCCAGAACTACCATGTCAATAATGGCGACTGGGAAAAGGTTCGCCGGGGCATCTTCCGTTTTAGACTTTACCCACCAGATGAACACCCCGACTTTATGCCCTGGTATCTATGGTCTTGCAACAGCAACGGAGAACCTCAAGCAGTTTT
>Ga0207082_1057_pt1 | contig 25683 bp, 19 predicted proteins | sample Alteio_BWMinHeat_56_FD_153588 | JGI IMG/M metagenome (GOLD analysis project Ga0207082, IMG submission 153588) | Enriched cells from forest soil in Barre Woods Harvard Forest LTER site, Petersham, Massachusetts, United States -... | ecosystem: Environmental > Terrestrial > Soil > Temperate forest >...
TGTGATTTCTTCCAGCTTCAAGGATAAAATCACACATGATATCTATATCAATTTCTTGAATTTTCTCATTACCAGAAAACATTTATCCCACCCTCATTTAATTAATCATTGAAATTATATTTGCTTGTCGTATTAATTTATTTACACTTTAAAACATTTAGCGTATAGCCTCTACCAATGGGACAATACCTCCGCCCTCTTTATAATCTCATTATTTAATTAAGATAATGTTAACTGTTAATGAAAAACTATTAAGAAACGCTTAAGGGGTGCTCCATCAACTTGCAATTAAAAATGCAGTTCTTGCTGCAAGATACCACCGCTATAAATCAAAGCAATGCTATATTAAAGAACCATTGCTACCAATATAGTAGCTTGAATGATGAGACGGGATGAAAATATTTATAATTAAATCAATATACTATTCAAAAAAAGGGGCGGTAGATTAACCCGTGTTTAGATTGCTTTTAGTCACTATTGGGATAACCTAACACAAACACAGTGGCTACATCTCATGGCTAAAATCCATCCTTGGTAAAGGAAGCGTATTTGCTGTAAATAAGGCATCCCTCCTGCTCTGGTAGCGGTCTTTGCCAAAAACTTAATTATCGAGTTTGAGAGAAGATGAGCGATAGTGTACTATCTCTGCTTTATTAAAAAGTACAATTTATTGAAACGATACCCAATGCGTATCTACAACATCGGTATTTTTGAGGGAAAGTAAATGTCTATATATGAAGTATCGCATCTTATTAATGGCAAATTAGTTAAAGCTGGAGCAAGAAAGTTAGATATTTATAACCCTGCAACCGGTGCTGTTATTGGACAGGTTGGTGTGGCGGATAACAAAACAGTTGATCAAGCAGTCGCGGCAGCTAAAGCCGCATTTGTTACATGGTCGACCACAACGGCTATACAGCGGGCGAAAATCATATTTCGTTTTAAAGCACTGTTAGATAAAAATATCGAGGACTTAGCTAAAATCGTTACACGTGAACATGGTAAAACATTGAGTGAAGCTAAAGGCTCTATTTTACGTGGCATTGATGTAGTGGATTACACTTGCGGCATTCCCAATCACCTCAAAAGCAGTTATGCTGATAACGTTGCAACTGGTGTTGATTGTTATTCCCTTTATCAACCTCTCGGTGTATGCGCAGGCATCACACCATTTAATTTTCCCGCGATGATTCCACTTTGGATGTTTCCAATGGCTATTGCTTGTGGTAACACATTTATCTTGAAGCCATCAGAAAAGGACCCTTCTTGCGCGATGCGTTTAGTTGAATTAGCGAAAGAAGCAGGCGTGCCAGATGGTGTTGTAAATGTAGTGCATGGGGACAAAGAAACAGTTGATGCAATATTGGCGCATCCAGATATTAACGCGATTAGCTTTGTTGGCTCATCAAATGTCGCAGAATATGTTCATAAATCTGGAACAGCCAATAATAAACGTGTCCAAGCATTTGGCGGCGCTAAAAATCATTGCATTGTCATGCCGGATGCAGATATTGATGAAGCAGCGGTGGCACTTGCAGCTTCTGCCTATGGTTGCGCAGGTGAACGCTGCATGGCAATTTCTGTTGCAGTAGCAATCGGTGATGATGTAGCAAATAAATTAGTAGAAAAATTAACCTCAGAAGCAAAAAAAATAAAAATCGGCGCGGGCGATTTAGCAGACATTGAAATGGGCCCGTTAATAACACCGCAACATTTCGAACGCGTGCAATCTTATATATCGCTTGGCAAAAAAGAAGGCGCCATGTTGGTGGTTGATGGTAGTCAATATAAACATAAGGATGCGCCGAATGGCTTTTTTATGGGTGCTTGTTTATTCGATTACGTCAAGCCATCCATGCGCATTTATCGTGAAGAAATTTTTGGCCCTATCCTGTGTGTCGTGCGCGTAAATGATTTTGATGCGGCATTACAATTAATCAATTCACATGAATATGCTAATGGCACAGCCATCTTCACACGTGATGGCTATGCCGCACGAACATTTGCAGAAAAAATTCATGTCGGTATGGTTGGCATCAATGTTCCGATTCCTGTGCCAGTTGCCTATCAAAGTTTTGGTGGTTGGAAGCGATCTATTTTTTCTGATATTGGCATGTATGGCAATGAAGGTGTGCGTTTCTACACTAAATTAAAAACCATTACCCAACGTTGGTCTCAAGGAGAACATCGATGGCCGTTTTAAATTTTAACGTGTTACTTAAAGGTATATTAATATGGTATCTACTGAATTAAAGCCATTATCACGAAGTAAGTTAATTGTTCCTGGGATCATTGGCAATATTTTAGAATGGTACGACTTCTCTCTTTATGGATATTTCGCACCCATCATCGCGCAATTATTTTTTCCTACTTCAAATAAATTTCTTTCTTTACTAGCGACTTTTGGCGTTTTTGCAATTGGATTTTTAATGCGGCCATTAGGTGCACTTGTGTTTGGCTATTTTGGGGATAAGGCCGGACGAAAAAAAACGTTAGCTGTAGCTGTTATTTTAATGGCGATTCCAACAACATTAATAGGATTATTACCTACATATGAACACATTGGTATTTTTGCAGGTATTTTATTGTTGATATGTCGATTATTGCAAGGTTTGGCCGTGGGCGGTGAATTCTCGGGATCAATTGTCTATATTACTGAGCATGCTCCGAATGACCAACGTGGTATGTATGGCAGCTGGGCTATGTTTAGCGCATTTGCAGGACTTTTACTCGGTTCTAGCGTAAGCGCAGTGGCAAGTCTACTCCCAACTGATATGCTAACGACATGGGGCTGGCGCATCCCATTCCTAATGGGGCTATTATTAGGTGTGGTTGGACTCTACTTACGCATCTATATGCCTGAAACGCCAAATTTTCTTGCGGCCAAAGCTAATAAAACCGTGGTAAATAATCCCATTCATCAGACATTTAAGGTTGCTTTAATGCCGATGTTAGTAGCAACTGGTTTAGTTTTTTTACCCGCTATGGGTTTTTATTTGTTGTTTGTCTATTTATCATCATACATGACGACTTTTCTACATATATCATTACGCATGGCACTCACAATTAACACCATGAGTATGCTAGGAATAATTTTTGTTATTCCTTGGGTTGGTATGCTCTCTGATAAAATTGGTCGAAAACCAGTGCTCTATTTAGGTGCACTAGGATTTATTACCCTTTCTTATCCTCTTTTTTTGTTGTTACAACAAGCAAATTTTGTATCTATATTAATAGCGCAGTCATGCTTTGCAGTATTAGTTTGTTTTGCTTATGCAGCAATTCCTGCCACATTAGTTGAACTTGTTGCCACTAATATTCGCTATACGAGTATGTCGTTTCCTTATAATCTTTCAAATGCAGTATTTGGTGGTACCGCACCTTTGGTGGCCACTTATCTAATTGAAAAAACAGGTAGTCAATTAGCTCCAAGCTTTTATCTCATTTTTGCAGGGATAGTGATGTTTATTTTTTTGCTTTTTCTGAAAGAAAGTTATCGAAAACATTTATGATGACCTCGGGCATAAGTCATCCTGATGAACCATCCTGAGGAGCGTTTTTTGCGATGAAGGGTCTGTTTTATCAGCAAGTTAAAGACTCTTCGCTACGCTCAGGATACAGCTTGCAAAGACTTTATGAGAAGTGACATAAATCAGTACCATGATATTGAATTATGTATAAATATCATCTGCTCGTAGTCTTATAAATTTTTCAGAAAGACATTTTCACGGAGTTTCGGCACGAATTTTTCACCCCCATTTTTCGTGGTATAAAATCGACTATACTCAAAGTGTTGATTAGTTTCGACCATCCTATCAGGCATACGAAGGAGGTGTTATGTCAAGTTCACAACTTGATACTGCTAAGCAAACATGGGTATTTATTATCGGCAGCACAGGGGAAAAAGCATATGAGAAAGACTATGATGAATCGATAAAAAAATTCATGCAGGATAAGGATAATGAGTTAAATCTATATGTTAGAGAGTACAAGTATATAGAAAAGCAACTTAGTAGTGCAGTTGCTGACACACTTCCTCCTGATCCAATTTATGGCACTTTCGGCAATGCTGTCACTCCTGAAATGATTGACTCAATGGATGAAGCTAAGGAAACTGATGAAATTAAAACACTAAAGCATCAACGAAATGCATTGGAGTATCATATTCATAATGAAATTCTTAAAAATACTACTTATGGTATGTTCATGCCACCAATAGAAATGCTTGATTCCGTACATGTTAAGCTTGTGAATGGAGCAGCTAGCGGGTATCAAAAGTCTAAATATTTAAAACCAAAAGATGCCTATGATCTTCTTACAGCTGCAAGCGAGAAGAAGCGTATCAAAGAATGCATGCAATCACTGGAGAAAGCAGAAAAGTTACCCAAAAGAATTGTATTAAACGGACATAGTCGTGGTGCATCTGCTTGTATCGAGCTCGCTCGTGCTATTTACCTAAAATATGGCAATGAAATTACAATTGATATGAATATTAGTGATCCTGTGCCAGGCCAGTTCAGACATAAAAAATCAAAAATGGTGATACCACCTAATGTTGAATCATTAGTGATTACCTATGCGGGACGTGAAACGAATAAGATATTTGAACCGCAAGATTTTCGAGAAATAATTTATGATGATAGAAAAACAACGGTAACGACCATGACTTTACCCGTGAAGCATAGAAAAGTTTATGATAGTATTGAGCATATTCAAAGTATTAATCATGCCTTATGGGCTTCATTTAATGAAAGTAAAGATTTAAATAATGATCCCCTGACAAAAATAAAACTTCCGGAAGATGTCAATATTGATATTAAAAAAGGCCCTAGAACGAAAGGTCAATTTATTGTAGCCACCGATCCGGCCATTAATACTAATTTGCAACGCTCTAACTCTACGCGATTGCAGAGCTTTCATAATGTGCTACGAGAAAAAGCAGGTATCTCACTTAGTTTGCCTAATGTTTTTCCTAAGGTATCTAACAATATTCAGAATAATCAAAAAGCAAGAAAGAGTATGCTAAAAAAACTATATCGCGACGAGAAAAAATCGAGAAAGCAATCTACAGCACTGCAGAATTTTTTAACTGAAATCATCAGGTGGCAAATAAGAGGTCGTAATATAGGACAAAGGGCACTAGAGGGACAAGAGCTTTTAGATCGAACGACAAACGTAATCACTACATTTGCGAGGAAAACGAAATTCCATGCCAATATCGAATGCATCCATGCAAATATTAATACTATTGTGCAGATAAGTGATCCAGTCAGTTCTCAACGTGTTATTCTTCTAACTGGAAGTAGACATAATGAAGGAGTAATAAAAAAAATAGGACGTCCGCCCTATTTAGCTAAAGAATATTATTCCAGTGTAAACGACAACTGCTGTACGTCGATAATAGAGTTTTGCCCTAGCTCACTTCTGCAACAAGCTAAATCATCTTTAGCTGACCATGAAAAAATACAAGCGGCTATACATGCTGGAAGTAATATATCTTTTATATTATCAGATTTAACTAACAAGGGTGTTGTCTGGACAGACCTTAAATCGAACAATTTATTATTAAGAGAGGATGGAAGTATAGCAATTTCAGATCTAAAGGCATTCGCAGATCCAACACGAGTTTTTGGCGAAGTGTCTCGTCAATTAGCACCCAAGGATATGATAAATGAATATGGGATATTCGCGTTCCCAACAGAAGCTAAAGAAATTCAACGAGTCTACAATTATCAGCTTGCGAATATCCTCTATCAACAAGTGACAGGGAAGTTGGTAATCAATCAGGAGATTCCAGATTATAAAAACAAGGGAAATATTCTAGAATTTGATTATACTCATCCTGTATTTCAGACTTACCCACAGGGTACCCATTTGAGGATAGTCATACATGGGTTGGAAACTAATACATTACAGCATGCGGATGCCGCTAAATTACTAGGCAATCTCTATGATCCTGGAGAATTCAAGACAATACTAGATTTAGATCAAGATAAATTCAAAGATCTAATCACTAAATTCCCATCGCAATCTATACCCGCACCACAACAAAATATAAAGGCAACGGAAGGTACACTTCAACAACCAGTAAATCCGGTAACAGCACCCATCTCACCGCAGCCTATACCTCAGAAAACACGCTCCACATTATGGCAACATCCTCGGATACCCCGTAACGATGATCGAGCACAGCCCAGGCTTACCGAAAAAGGCAAGCTGAAACATGAGCACAACCATCAACGTTTTCTTAACGCTATTAGTAACCTGTCAACACGATGCGCAAATTTAACAACATTAAACTCTGAAAACTTAACTCCTAAGGATGCGATTCTCTTAACAAAAATGGCTTCCTTCTTAAACAAAATAAAATTGCGTATTGCTCAGCCACTAGACGAAAAAGAATTAAGAACTATCGCTCACAAGTATAGTGATATACTGAAAAAGATAAAAATAAATACAGATCGGATAGAAGCCGCATTCAATACAACCACTGCTCAAAACCATCTAGACATCACTTCAAAGACGTATCACAAAGTGTAAAATGCTTAAAGCTATCCTAACGGTGGATTAATATAAACCATTGGCGATAACTTTTTTAATTTTGGTGGCTTATTATTAAATCGAATCGTATTTTTTAAATACGCTTTTAAAAGTGTTTGATAGCGTTTTTCAAGTATATTATTAACATGTCCATAATGTACTGATTCTGGTATTAGCCATGCAATGCCAGAGTGATAATGATTCTTGCAACTCTAAAGGTATTGGAATCAGGGCGTTGTCTTCCCTGCGTAGGCCTATTTATATCTCATGATTTTTGAAAGGTGCAGTTTCCTATGTCAGCAAATAAACTCAAGATAAGTGACCTAATCATGAATTTTCATCGTTTAGCGTGATAAATCAACATGATTTATGTATGATCCATCATCATGTTATCATCTATTTAAATGACCTGGATGAGCAACTAACCCATATAGAGAAGGATTTTGATATGTTAAGTATAGGATTAATGAGTGGCACATCAATGGACGGCATTGATGCGGCACTACTTGAAACAGATGGATCTGCGGATGTTATTAAGGACCTAGGTCACGTCTCAATTTCCTATGATCCTCGATCTAAAATATTATTAAAAGCCGCAGAATATGCAGTTAGAAAACATGTTGGCGATATGGGTAAAGCTAGATCATATTATCCACAAGCTCTTAGAGATTATTTAGGAAAAGAGCTTAAAATGTTAGAGATCGATGTCAGTAATAAGATATCTGAACTGTCAATTTATCTCCATGGTATTGAACAATTGCATAGCCCAATCACTTTAGATGAAATTATCCAGCATTCGACTGAACTTCACGTGGTAGCTGTAAAAAAATTACTAAATAAAACCGGTTATGAAGCTACTCAAATTGATGTTGTTGGATATCATGGTCAAACCCTGTTTCACCGTCCATCAATTAAGACTTCTGTTATAGTGGGTCATGGACAATATCTCGCTGATCAACTTGGAATTACCGTCGTAGATGATTTTCGTAGTCGTGATGTTGCTGAAGGAGGGCAAGGTGCTCCCTTTGCACCTTTATACCATCAGGCATTAGCAATCAGAGATAAAAAAATTCCTGTAGCAATTGTTAATTGCGGAGGCATTGCCAATATCACGCTAATTAAAAACTCTAATGAACTAGATTTAATTGGCTTTGACCCTGGCCCTGGAAACGGATTAATTGATCGTCTCATCAGACAACGTACTCAAGGTAAAGAAAATATGGATACCGATGGTCAGTATGGAAAAAATGGACAAGTTAATGAGCAAGTTTTAAAGGCTTTATATGAAAAATCACTTATCAAAGATGGAAAAAATTATTTCTTAACACAACCACCCAAATCTCTTGATATTGGCGACATAGAGCTTATATCAGAACTCGATTCGCTTTCTATCGAAGATGCTTGTGCAACATTAGAAGCATTCGTTGCTGATACAATTATTAATAGTCTTAAATTATTAGATGCAGAATTGCCGCCATATTGGATATTAGCTGGCGGAGGATGGCATAACCCAGTTATTCGTCATGAGCTAGAAAATCGATTAAATAAAAAATTTGGTAAGTCTGTACAAGTCCTTACGGCTGACGAAGCAGGCTGGAATAGTCAAGCGATGGAAGCGCAAATTTTTGCCTATTTTGCTATACGTAGTCTGCAAAATAAGCCGCTAAGTGTACCTGGAACAACAGGTGTTCCGAAACCATTATCAGGAGGTCAAGCCTATCTCCCAAATATCGGTCCAACAGAAGCTGTTAAAAAATTAGTTCAAGCAAATATAGCGGTGCTATCTGGTTATAAAGAAATTTAATTAGTATATAATCTTACAATGTAAGTATGACTAAATATATGTGGGCCTGACTGTCAGGATTAGGTATTGATTATGAAAAAGTTAAACAAGCATCTGTGTAATTATTAAGCTAAGATATTGCTCCATCCGTGCAAAAAGTACGTGAAGTATTGGGTACAGGCAGCAATACTACCATCACTGAGCATTTGAAAAAATGGCGCGAAGAATATGCTAAAAAAATTCATCTTTTATAATTTAATTTTGCCGTGGAATTATTTGGGATTTACTACCTGCAGATAAATATCTTGGTTTACATGTCCAGCTCATCCCAACTTTTTTTCATACCTATTCACTTTTGGCCCATTCTTTTGGGAGATTTGCTTGCATTTGCACTATCTACACGCTCACGTTTATCTACATTAGGCAAATCAATAGCATGAGGTGATTTAAGCGCAAAATGAGTGAGTGTAGTCTTAGCCAACTGTTTCTCGGATGGAGATCGAATCTTAAGTTCTTTTTTATCGGATTGCCATTGGATCTTAGGCTGGTAGCTAACAAAAAATAAAAAATTTGCAAGAACATGTAAAACAATTGCAACATCAATTAGAAATAGTTCATGGTGATCTTTATAAATTAAATCATAAAAATAAAATGAAACTAGTCGAATAAATGATAATAATGCTGGTTTCTTTATTACAATGACTGTGCAAGATACTGTCATTGTTTAATCAACTACTACTTAATTTAAGACTTTTGAGCATCTTTATAAAGACTTTAACTTTGGGTAATAATAATTCTTTATTTGGATAAATAATATATATAGGAGATGATGCTAATTCGTAGCTACCCAAACAAGGGATTATGCTTTTTTTCTCAATCTCATTTTTTACCATGAATTCGGGTAACACTCCTAGACAAGTACTACTCAGAATCATTTTCTTAATCAGATCAAGTTGATTAGTGATTAAGCTACTATTGAGGATAATTTTATAGGTGTGATTATTTTTAATTAATTTGAGTTCATTGTTTATTTTTTCGTAATGATAAATGGCAAAATGGTGACTGGAAAGATCAGATGGCGACGTAATACCTTTATATTTTTTTAAATAGATTGGTGAGGCGCAAATAATGTTTTTTAGGGAAAATAGTTTATGCGCAATAAGATTAGATGAATCCAGCTTTGCGGATCTTAATACCAAATCATACCCATCTTTAATAACATCAACTAATCGATTTTCGCAATCGATATTTAATTTTATATCAGGATATCTTTCTATAAAATTTGTTAGCACAGATGGGAGTAAATGGAGCCCTAAGGCAATGGGCACAGAGATTTTTAATGTTCCTATAGGATTTTGATGAAACGTGTCAATTAATTGATAACTTTTTCTCGCCTCTAATATAATTTTTTCACATTGCTTGAAGAAAATATGTCCTGCTTCAGTTAATGTTATATTTCTCGTGCTTCGTAATAATAATTTTGTTTTTAGTTCGTTTTCTAAGAAAGAGATTCTTTTACTAATAAAAGACTTAGATACATTTAATTGCTCAGCTGCTCTTGAAAAACTTTTAAAATCAACAACATAATAAAAAATCTCCATTTCATTTAATAGCATAAATTCACCATTGTTTCTATATATAAACACAGTGTTTCATTATAGATGATTCTCTCGGCGAAACAAGTTCTATACACTGCAGATAATTAATTAGGAGAAATAGCAATGAAACTATATTATTCAAAAGGTGCCGCATCCCTGATAGTTAGAATTATGATTCATGAAATGAATCTTGCCTGCATATTCGAATCTGTTGATTTGAAGACTAAGATAACTGAAACAGGCGGTGATTTTTTAAATATTACCCCTAAAGGCTATGTGCCCGCTTTGAAAGTCGATGATAAAACTATTCTTACGGAAACAGCTGTAATTCTACAGTATCTCGCAGATCAGCAACACGCTACTGCACTTTTACCTGAACTTGGTAATATCAATCGCTACCGTGTTCTAGAATGGGCTAATTTTGTTAGCACAGAATTACATAAAAATTGTGCTGTATTACTTAATCCTAATATTCATGATGCGACCAAAGATATTCTTTTTAATACCGGTTTAAAAATGAAATTGAATATGGTTAATGACCACTTATCAAAAAATCAATATTTGGTTCAAGATCAATTCACCATCGCAGATGGATATTTATTTACTGTATTGTTTTGGCTTCCACATTTTTTGAAAATTGAATTATCGTCTTGGCCGCATTTAGTTAGTTACTTCTTAAAGCTAAAAAATAGATCCTCTATTCAAGCAGCATTTCAAGAAGAAATAATTGAAGAAATTGCTGAGGCTATATAAGGGAATATTTTATGCCGAATTTGCTCATTGATACAGGAGTAAATCTTTATTATCAAATTTCAGGAAATGGATATCCAGTCGTTCTAATAAGTGGATTGGGTGCTGATCATACTGCTTGGGACTTCATTCTCCCCTATTTACACAACCACTATCAGATCATTACATTTGATAATCGAGGAGCAGGCAGAAGTAATACACCTGAACAACACTATACCACAGAGATGATGGCAGCAGATGTTATAGGATTAATGGATGCGCTACAGATCAAAAAAGCACATATCATTGGTCATTCGATGGGTGGGGCTATTGCGCAACATATAGCCCTTTCTGCTCCAGATAGAATAAATAAACTTATTCTTATTAATTCTTTCAGCAAAATAAATCACTTGGCCTATTATACCCTCCTTGGCCGTTTGCAGATGGCTGAATTAGATCTTCCATTGAGAACAAAAATAGAAACGAATTTATCATGGTTATATAGCAACCGATCCTTACAAGACAAAAACCAGGTAATGGAGATTATTGATAGGATATGTAAAAACCCTCATCCACAATCACTCCTAGGTTTTAAAAATCAAGTGTCAGCTTGCTTACAGCATGATACGCAAGAAAAAATAGACCAAATAATACATCCAACTTTAATTGTGTTTGGTAGCAATGATATTCTTATCACAATCGACCATAGCAAAAAACTTATAAAGATTCCCAATAGTAAATTAGAAAGAATTCCTGGTGCTCATATGTTAATAGTCGAAAGTCCTTTTAAAACAAGTAAGGCTATTTTGAATCATTTAGCTATATAAATAACTGCAGATTTAATAGATTGATAATCATTATTTAAAAATTTGATTTGTCTATGCTTGATTTTTCTGAATTAGCGAGTGAGTTTATTCGGAGTCAGGTTTGACTATTTGACATAGTTATGATGAGTAAGAAGGCCTCGTAGGCCTTCTTACTCAAAAACAGAAATGCGAGTAATTATTGTTTTTTGCTTAATACACAGTGGATAGTCATAGGCTGTTCGATTTGTGTTACATCTTCGAACATAGCCCATTTACCGTCCAAGTTAATTTGACCATTTTTCATCGTAAGGGTAAATTTATCCATATCCGTCTGAATAGCAGAGTTGTCTATGTTGTCTTTAGAAACGTCAACACTTTTTATTGTTAATGCGGATCCCTCTGCATTCCACTCAAATGAAGTATGCTCATACCCAGTGTATTCCTCATTTGATTCAGTCATACCTTGTAATCCTTGGCCTATCCTGGACTCATCACCATCAAAAGTGATGTGGTTAGCATCATTCGTGATAACTGTAGGCTGGCCTGGGCCATCTCCACAGTTAGGGATCCATGTACCTGAAAAATCGGTGTAGGGGCGATTAGTTTGCTTGGCAGTTTTATGTGTCTTTACAATCGAAGGAGTAGCTGAGGTGTGTTTTGGTATTAATTTGTTGATGATGCTAGTGGCAAAAACGGAGCTTGCAAAGCTACTAGTAACTAATAGTATAGCTATAGATTTTTTATCCATGGTTAAAGTCTCCAGGCTGAAATGTAAATTATTTTATTAAAGATAATGCGTGAATTAGTCTAGGTTGGTCGGACAAAGGCGTCAAGTTTTATCAAAAACATAATGCAGATATATGTTGCTCAATAATACGCTGATCGAGCCACCCTGGACTGTGCCCAATTCGCTTATTTGCAATTTGTTTTCATCTAAGACGCCTGCTTTTGATTGTCAGAGATAACATGGCAATTAATCCATCCTCTAACAACCTTTGTAACTCCTTTGAGTACGGTATAGGTGTCTTTGTTGTAGCTTTCCTTGCTGTACTTTCGCAGTCTCTTAAGTTTCGCAGTAAATCGATCACTCCGGCTCTTATATTTTAAGCGTCAAAATCCAGTTCGGCTTAATCCCGAGTAGCATACAAAACCAAGAAATTTGTATGTTGGCAAGTGCTCTCCTTTTTCTTGCACAGCTTCCGCAGCTTTCTACATTTTTAACACCACGTTTGTTGAACGACACGCAAATAATTTCGTCCTAGAATATTCTCGATATCAGTTTCTGTATAGCCACGTTGTAGTAATATCTCTACAATTTCTATAAGTTGATGAGGACGAATGCAATTCCATCCTGTTGCAGTTTTTGGTTTTGTTGCTTTAGAATAATTTTGAGGATACATGACTGAATTGTTATTTAGAAATTCTTCCATTATTTCAGGAAAGTAAATTTCATCCGTACCTAGTGCAACATATTGCACACCAACCAGTTGAGCAATATAGTCAATATGCTCTACATATTTTTGAAGCGTAGCGTCCTCATCGCCCAATAAAACACCAATACCATTGATTCCTATTAGCCCACCCGTTGCAGCACATGCTTTAATCAACTCATCTGATAAATTTCTTGGATGGGGAGCAATGACATGCACATTTGAATGGGAAAAAATAACAGGCGCTTTTGAAGCACCCATGGCATCCATTGATGATTTATAGCCGGTATGAGAACAGTCAATAAGCATGCCTACACGATTCATTCTTTCAATAACTTTAATGCCGAATCTACTCAAGCCAGAATCTGTTTGCTCTGCACAACCATCGCCTACAGCATTACGAATGTTATAACTTAGTATCATACTACGAACGCCCAATTGATAATAAACGTCAATCATGTCTAAACTTTTCGCAATAGGATTCGTACCCTGAAAAATAAAACACACTCCAAGTTGCTGTTTTAATTTTGCTTGTAAAATATCTTCTGGTGATTTGATCACCCTATAGTATTCCGATTTTTCCTTTATTTTTTCTGTAATAGACGCAATAGTGAGTACCGTTCTTTCGAGGCTAGTTGCATCGGTTGCAACATGTAATGATATATAACTTACTCCAGCTTCTTGATAGCGCTGTAATGCTTGCCATTTATGCGGATATTCAATTTCTGGCTCAAAACCTAAAGCCAAGTTAGCTACAATAGATTTTTGCCACATATTTTTTGCCTTCGCAGATACTTCATTTACCATAAAATATACCTCATAACATGTTTTATACTGCCAATAAACGATCTTCCACTACCATACAAACAGCAATCCAGCAACTGTCAGTACAACGGGTTCTAAACAACTGGATTATCTCATATATATCGCCAAGACGTACAATCTGCCAAGATTTGCCGCCATCGGTGGTCACCAGCACTATTATTTTTCGAATGGTAAAATTATAGGCCATTGGCACGTATTCGATAAATTGACCCTATTTAGACAACTTGGGGTATAGAATAGGCAAGCATTCTGATTGTTAATTCCTCTTATAAGTTCAGCAATATATTTTTGTCTGAGTTTAGAATAATTTTTTCTAGCATTATCCTTGAAAATACGCGGTTTTTATCAGTTAAATGATTATATTTAGATTTTATTTGAAAAATGCTGAAAGGCTTAGTAACAAGTTATCAAGTAAGAACTTAATATAATTAATGCGCTAGAGGTCCGGTGATTACCAAAAGTTATGAATTACTAATGACTTAGTGTAAACACCCAACCTCTTTAGCGATAATTTTAATTATTTTTTAACTTATTACTATTATCGGCCACCCAAGGTCCATCAAAAAATATATTAAAACCACTGGCACCAACGCGATAAGTATCAGTATGAGACATGATACTTATCACTCCCCACCCCGTAACATCAAAAATAAGAGTAGCAATTGAGCTACCGCTACAGTTTGCTGTTGAATAGACCTGTGCTTCACAATGCGTTGGATTTGTTTGGCACACATTATTAATACGTTTTCGTGAAACAACTTTGACGCTATGCTCATTGATTACGCCAATTTCATCTGAACAATTGTTATTAATGCTAAAAGACAGATCATTTTTAGAAGAATTAGAAACTTTCATATCAGCCGCAATATCACGCTTTTCAAGATTAGGTGCAGCTATAGCGACACTTGCTGCTGTTGCTAAGACAAGCACCCCAAGTAAATTTCTAATAGGTTTTGAATGATGATATTTTAACATAGAACATCTCTCTTTAAGTTGTTCCCCAGAATTCCACCAACAAGTCATTGTTGAAATCTGAGGTGGTGGTTGAAAAGTCGATTTTAATAACGCGTATCCGTATGCTTTTTTTTCAGAAGAAGAAAATTGTTGGCTAAGAATAGAGTCACAAGATAATTCTTGTGCACAACGAAAATAGCGATAAGAAATAAATATAATTGGATTAAACCAATTTAAACATATTAACATTAGTATTGCAGAATTAGCAAGTAAGTCGCAACGCTGGTAATGTACGCATTCATGCTGAAATATATATTTTTGTTCTGTAGAAGTATAATCTAGGAAAAAATTTTCTGGCAAATATATTCTTGATTTTATAATATGGCAGATCATTGGAGATGAAAGCAATTTTGATGTAAAAATCCTCGTCAACGATATTAAATCCTTATTCACAATCGCCTTCTTTACTATTCCTTGTTGAACGACAGTTAAGGATTGAGAATTCTCTTTTAATAGTAAAATAAACTGAAGGTGTCTAACTAAAAGATAAGTAGCTGAAATTAATGATCCTATCAACCAAAATACAAGAAGTATATTTAATACTGAAATATTAAAGCGAGTTGATTCATGTTGTATCCGTATATTTAAATGATCTGATAAAACATGTAAATTAAAATTAGCGTCAACATCAGGTAAAAAATTCAATGGCAACCAAACAGAGAACCAAGGAATAAAAATAATAAACCATAAATAATAATTCCATCTTGCACCAATATATTTAAAAAGGACATTTCGTAAGAAAATAAATACACTGGCAAAGATTGTGGAGTATAGTGATGCAATTAATATATTATGGATCAATTGGCTAATCATCCGATTCTAACTCCTGAAGAATAGCTTTTAGCTCCTGAAGATCCTCTTTTGATATTTTTTCATGCTTTGCAAAATGAGCTACTAGCGGACTAATTTTTCCTCCAAAAAGACCACGAATAAAACCACTGGACGTTGTCTTGAGGTATTCATTTTTTTTAAGCAAAGGATAATAAAGATAGCGATAGCCATCTTGGTGATGACCAATAGCCTTTTTCTTTAATAGACGATTTATTAACGATTTTATAGTTCGACTATGCCAGGATTCCACATTCTCTAGCGCTTCAACAATCTGACTAGCGCTTAATGGTGAATTCTCCCATAATACATCTAACACTTTGAGTTCAGCGGGGCTGATAACTTTTTTTGTGTTTTTCGGCATACAAATTCATCCGCATAATTACATTTGTAATCATTTTACGCATTACGCTTTTTCTGTCAACAAAAATTTAATATTTTATAATTTTGGTAGTTTGATTACATTTAGAGCATGATGCATACACTTCAAAGATTTCTCACAAAGTGTAAAATGCTTCAATGATCAGCTATCCTATGCACCCATGTTATAAAATAAAAGATTTTCCTACATCTCTAACACCACGTTTGTTGAATGACACGCAAATAATTTCGTCCTAGAATATTCTCGATATCGTCAAAATGCAATCTGCCAAGTCTTACCACTATCGGTACTCCTATCATTCTCCATTGGGTGGTAGCTCTCCAACACACAGGATAACTGAATATTTAATAATCAATTTTTGCTGCTATCACTTCATAATCTTTAAGATGAATGCAGTTTGCGGCATAAAGAAACTGTTTTCTCAGTTTCTTTATGAAGAAAGTTTGGAGAAACGGTAAGGAGGAGATTAATTTGTTCATTGCTGATTGAATCCATCTCTCTGACTTCGGAACCATCTGACGCATCACCATTTCACCTAATTGTTGATTTGTTTTAACGAAAGCTTTCATTTCCTTTTCATATTCCACAAATGCTATTTTGTGATCTCCTAAAGCTACAAACAGCTCACCGGCAAGCACGTAAGCACCTACAAGTGCCATACTTGCTCCTTGTCCGGAAGCGAGACAAGGGCAATAAGCAGCATCGCCTATCAAAATCGTTCTGTCCTTAGACCATGTATCCATGCGAATTTGTCTCACCGTATCAAAATAAAAATCGGGAGCTTTATCCATCGCGCCTAAGAGAATCGGGATTTCCCATCCATCATTTGCGTACATTTTAGATAAGATATCTTTTTGTTGTTGAATGTCACGATAGTCGTAATTCAACTCGGAAGATCGAAAAATAAATTGTGCCTGAGCATTCTGACAGCCTTTCGTGTTGCCGATGCTAGCCAATTTATTCATGCTGGAATAAAAAATTTCAGAACGATCTAAGTTCAAATAATTTTCCATGCTATAGATAGCAACATAATAATCGCCGAGATTATGAGAAAAATGGGATTCCTTCCCAAATACTAAGGACCTGACACTAGAATGAAATCCGTCTGCGCCTACCAAGAGATCAAATTTGCGAGACGGACTTTTTACAAAATCAATTTTAACTTCTTGATCGTCTTGTTTTACAGATTTAATTGCATCATTAAAAATATACTCACAACTATTGCAAGTGCTCTCATAAAGAATACGAGATAAATCTGCACGGAGAAGTTCCACATCATTGGGCTCTCGCATTCCCAGGAAATCAGCTGGCATTTCAACCGTTTTTTTTCCTTCCTCGCTTACAAATGAAGCTGTCTTTATATCAGCGCTGGAATGTTGAATTTTCTCATACAATCCCATCTTTTTTACGATATCGGTCGTTTTTCCGCGAATATCGATTTTATGACCGCCAACTCTTAATCCAGGAGCCTGCTCCATCACGGTGACAGTAAAACCATAACGCTGCAGCCAAAAAGCCAGGGCTGGACCTGCAATACTCGCTCCAGAGATCAAAACATTCTTATTTTTAAGAGATATTGCCATAAATGGTTACGACCTTTTTTATATACAAATTTAAACATCATTATCTTAAAAGCTATATCTTGTTATTAAAAGTAGTACTTGGCAAATTGTTTTCCCGCTGTTTTTTTTAATATTGCGCTATGGAAAATGTAATTTACCCTATCTTTTCAGCAAGGCAGGATCATACCCTAACAAAAAGTCCCATTCAACACCACTTCGCTATTTTTCAAATAACATACGACCGAGGCATGATGCCGAGGAGCCCCAGGTAGGCACGCGTTGACGGGCGAAGCAGGAAACGCATGGTGCCGTAAAGTCATTGTGGCGTTTTCTGCCGCAGGACGGCCTGGGCGTAAAGTTGTCGCGTCATTTTCGTGCGCATAGACATGGACGCTCTTATGCGCATCACGAAAATAGCGACTCGCTTGGATTCTAAGCGCGGTTATTACTGGTTTGCGATACAACTCTTCTTTACATGTAATCGTTTTCGACGCGCTCGCAATGCATCATCAATCTTGCGTAAGGGAGTGATAATTTTCCATAATCTGGATTTATGTAGAGAACGGATAGATTTTCTAAGCAATCGATTTTTTTGTAACAACGTATCAATGTATAGATATATAGGCAAAATGGTATCCACATTGTCTTTGATATTACGCCAATTTGAAACAAAATCGTTATCCTCAAAAGTGATTTGATCCGTTGCTATCTTAGATAATAAATCATATATTTTCAGACATAATGGTGCCACAGCAATGGCTGGATGATGTTGCAAATCTTCCATGCTATTTTCATAGTGATGCAATTTTTTATCAAGAAAGCAATTCACATACCTATTAATTTCGGCATCATCAGATGTGAAGGGAATAGCTAAATTATTTTTCATCCTATCCAATTGCAAGCGCGGATTTTTCATCAGTAAATCATAGCTGACCAAAACTCTCTTCTTTCCCTGTGTTCCATCAACAGCTGCCATCATGTGAATAAGCCACATTAATAATCCATGCTCAATATCAATATCTGTCAATTTATGATAAGATTGTGCTGAGGATAATGGATTACGAAAAGCAATGATGTAATGATCTTCAACAGATAGCATCTCAAAAACAGATTGCCAAAATGGCAGTATTTTTGCTGTATTTGGGTCTTTAAAACTCCAATATTCTGTTAAAGAAAAACGTTGTTCTAAAAGTTTGGCAGCGAACTGCTTAATGTCATGTAATTTACCATCAGTTGTCGACACCGCATCAAACCATCGCAAACTCTCCCATGGCCTATCTAAAGCAGCGAGTACACGTGCATTTACTTTATACACAATCTCATTATCTTCCCAAAACCCCTTTGGATTCCATTCGCTATTTGCTGGCGTTAGCATATTACCGAGATCGATACCCAGTGCTTTAATCCCTCTTGAAATGACACTGGTGCCACTGCGCGGAACGCCTAATACTACAAACACTTTTTTCTGTTTCATCGTATATATCCAAGTAACGTAATTTTTTTGATTAATATCTCCATGACTTCACTGGGTGTGATTGATGTCGTATCAATTTCTAATTCAGGAGACACAGGCGATTCGTAATGATCGCTGACTCCCGTAAATTGCTTGATCAGTCCTTCTCTTGCCTTTTTATATAACCCTTTGCGATCCCTTGTTTCACAGACAGATAAAGGAGTTGAAACATAGACCTCAATAAAGCCACCAACATCAGAAATCATTTGCCTTATTTGATTTCTAGCCTCTTGGTAAGGCGCAACTAATGCACAGATTGCAATCCCCCTATGTTTGGTAATTTCTTTAGCTACATATCCCACACGAGCAATGTTGCATTCTCTATCTTTTCGGCTGAATCCTAAGCCATACGACAAATGAGTGCGTATTTCATCACCATCTAACAAGGTAATTGGTCTACCCGTCAATTCTCTGATTTTCAACAACAGCGCATTTGCAAGCGTTGATTTTCCTGAACTAGGTAGGCCTGTTAACAAGATGGTAAATCCTTGCTTATGCTTAAGTGGGTATGCTTTACGCAGTTCTGCAATGACTTCCGGATAAGAAAACCAAGCGGGTATGTCTGCATTTTTTTGCAATCGATCACGTAATTCAGTTCCAGAAATAGTGATAGGTGCTTCATCTTTTGGAAATTGATCGATAGGAAAATATCGGGATTGCTGATTGCTATATACCATTTCCTGAAACGGCACAATTTCAATACCAATTTCTTGCTGATATTGCAGCGCTAACGTTTGCGCTGCATAGGGGCTATAAAAATCTTGGCCGCTTCTATTCTTACCAGGCCCCGCATGGTCACGACCCACAATAAAATGTGTGCAGCCATAATTCTTACGAATGATCGCATGCCAGAGTGCTTCCCTTGGGCCTCCCATGCGCATAGCTAGCGGCAACAAACTGAGAAAAGCTGACTGAGGTGTATAGATTTTTAATACATGCTCATAACAACGCACTCTAAGATAATATTCAATATCCCCTGGTTTTGTCATACCCACCACAGGATGAATCAATACATTCGCGCCGGTTTGCTGTGCCGCACGGATAGTAAGCTCTTGATGAGCACGATGCATGGGATTACGTGTCTGAAATGCGACAATTTTATTCCAGCCACGTTGCCGAAAGAGTTCGCGTAACTCGGTGGGTGTATTGCGCAAATAGTTAAAATCATAATGATAGGGAAGAGATACTTTTAGTAACGTGCCACCAAGGTAATAATCTTTTACATGATGATAAAGATAAGCAACACCAGGATGACTCTCATCGGTAGTGTTAAAAACAGCTTGTGCTTCACGCTGTCTATTCACTTCCCAGCAATCACTGATTTGCATAATACTAATTAATAATCCCTCCACATCTCGTAATGCAATTTCGTTGCCTGGCTGTAATTTTTTTGCAAATTCACCATCTACATCCAAGGTGATGGGCATGGGCCATAACGTACCATCGTTAAGGCGCATCGTATCCAGCACATGGTCATAATCTACTTTATGCATAAAGCCATTAAGTGGAGCAAATCCACCATTTAAAATCAGTTCAATATCGCAAAGATGCCGATGATTTAACGTTAAGGTAGGTAATCCGTTAGCGATTGATTGATACTCTTCAAAAGAAACAGAAGTGATATTTAAAGAGGTTGTCAGTGTTTTAGCGTGTGGATGAGCAACTGTCGATTCCATATAAATTCTCAATCTCCTATAGTGCTATTTGCAAAAATGGTAGAGCATGTACGTGAAATTCCTTGCTCTTTCGACGCTATCTTACCAAAGCCTCAAGTAAAGTTCAGCTTATTCCGATGGCATATTTGCGAGTATCCATTGAATAGTATTTTTCAAAGCTTGCTCGCGTGAATTAGTTTCTTGATATTGCAAGTCACGGCGTATCATTGTCGTATCTAAAATAATGGGTTGATTCCAATCGAATGGTTCTTGTAACTTTTCAGGTAACTCATTTTTTTCTTTTTCAACAATTAAGCCTTGCCAGTTCATCAGCGTTGCAATATTTTGTACCCATTGCTTTTCCGTAAAACTTTCTATTTCTCCCACATTATAGATAAATTTACCTTCACGCTTATCAACAGTCGCTTGTGTAATTGCTGCAGCCATATCTTCTGCATATCCACGAGTAGAGTGCCATCCGGATTTATGCTTATCTAACATAATGATGCTATTCATTTCAACCATATTTTTTAAGTAAGGGAATACTCGTGAATAATCTCCAGGACCATAAACATAAGGGAGACGTAATATAGTGCTATTCATCGCTGTTGTATTAATAATTTTCTCTACCAATCCTTTGTCATATAAATAACATATTTCCTCGTTATGTTTAGCATAGTTGCGATAGGGATACGCCTGTTGTCTTAGAGTTGAATTTTCATGTAGTGGCATAGATTCATATAAATCAGAATGACCCTGACAAAGCTTCTCATGAGCAAGATATACATCAGCGCTACTAATGACAATAAGACGTTTGGCGACTGTTTGAAAAATTTCCACTACTTGTTGAGCATCAGATTCAGTCATTGCAATCATGTCAATCACAACATCGGGAGCGCATTTTTGTAATTCATTTTTATAATGATATAAATGTCGGCGATCCCCATAAATACGATTAACGTCGGGAGGTAATTCAGCTTTTGTTTGGCCGCGATTAAAAACTGTGAGCATATGGCCATGACGGAGTAATATCTGGATAACCCATGGCCCAATTAAATGCGTACCACCAAGTATTAAAATATTCATTTCTATCACCTATTTATTGAAGAGATTTATTAATCGGTAACTATTCAGCAGAGGTATGTATAGGGTATGTTGATATTTACGGTGTGAGTTTATTTTTGGTAATTTAACTCGCGAACAGGAAGTTTGCGAGAGACAAATCCGATCAAGGAGAACGTATTTGTCGGTTAAATTACCAAAAATAAACTCACACCGTAAATATCAACATACCCTATACATACCTCTGCTGAATAGTTACCGGCGAGCTCTGTCCGCGAGTAAATAATAGAGTTGCGCGATAATTTGGTCAAACTCAGGTCGTTTAGTCGGATCAACGTGCTGCGCATCCATGATATTACTGGATAAAATTGGAAATTTACTTCTAAAATTGCCATTGGCGTGCCCCAATTACGGGTTCATATCCATGTGCACTCAAATAATTTGATGGTAGTATAGGCCGCTACGCTTATTTGGATCATAGCTTTAGTTCCCTTTATGCAATCATGTAGAATAATATCAATACCGTGATGTAATTGCACTTTTTTATGCCGCTAAACGTAAAGAAAGAGAAGAGAATTTATGTTATATAATTATACTCAAGAAAACGATATTATTCTGATTGCTAATCCTAAAATAGTAGCCATTAATATTATTGACAACAAAGAATGTATGGTTAATTTAAAACACCAGAACGAAATTGCCTATGGCCCTTCTCCTGAAATCCAAAATAATACAGACTACACCATGCTAAGAAAAACCATTTATAACAAGTTAAAAATAGCACAAGCATTATTGCCACAAGGATTATATTTTTGCTTATACGAGGCATACAGAAGCCTTCACTTGCAAAAAATACTTTTTAATAATCGATTTGAAAAAGTAAGCAATCAACACCTTGATTGGTCACAAGATCAAATTTTCACTGAAACTACAAAGCTTATTTCACCCATAATCAATCAAGATGGATCGAAAAATATTCCACCGCATTCAACAGGAGGTGCTATTGATGTATATTTGATTAATGATAAAGGCGATGCTATCAATATGGGAATTCATCCCAAAGATTGGATGGAAGATGATGACGGATCAATTTCATTCACTACATCACGTATAATTTCTGCTGAAGCACAAAGCAATAGAGAAATCATGAGCAATGTATTATCTGCTGTTGGGTTTGTAAATTATCCAACCGAGTACTGGCATTGGTCTTATGGTGATCGTTATTGGGCATATCATAAGAATGAATCACACGCCTTGTATGGGTGTTACAAGGAATCAATTAAAGAAGAATAGGGTCTGTGATGAACATGACCTTATTTTTTGTAACCACTTTAAATTCCAATAATTGCTATGATACACGCGTCAGATAATCCTGGCCAAACTGTGCTAAATAATCATGATAATTGCCAAGGTAGTTTTGTACCCCATGGCGCTCTGTCAAGGATAACACTCGCGTTGCAATGTGGTCGATAAAATAACGATTATGACTAACAAATAACACCGCGCCATTAAATTCTTGTAAAGCTTCAATTAAAGCATCAATAGATTCCATATCCAAATGGTTAGTTGGCTCGTCTAATATCAATACGTTATTTTTTTGCAATATTAATTTCGCTAATACTAATCTTGCAGACTCCCCACCACTTAACATAGAAATTTTCTTATCAATGTCATCACCGCGAAATAAAACTTGTCCCAGCGTTCGCCGAATATCTTGAGCTGCGGCAATGACATTTTCTTCCATCCATTCCCAGATGTTTTTTTCAGGCGCTAATTGTATCCGGTAATCTTGCGCGAAATAGCCAACTTGTGCTGTGTCACTCCATTTAAAATTACCTTTATCACTTTTGATTTCATTTAATATAATTTTTAGTAAAGTGGATTTGCCAATACCATTTGGCCCAATTACTGCGCACTTACTTCCACGTTGAATATCAAAACTTACTTCTTTAAGTAATACTCGTTCACCAAATTGTTTGCTTAAATATTCCACTTTTAAAACTGAATTTCCAGAAGGCTTTTTAGGTGTGAAATCAAAATATGGTTTCATGACATTTGAATCTTTAATTTCAACCAGATCAATTTTATTAATCATTTTTTGTCGTGATGCGGCTTGGCTTGCTTTACTGGCTTTTGCACCGAATCGATCCACGAATCCTTGTAGTGCCTCAATTCTTTTTTCCTGGTTTTTTAACTCACATTGTTTTAGCCGTAACATTTCTTGTTTTTGAATAAGAAACTTTTCATAATTGCCTGCATAATTCTGGATGGTGGCATAATCAATATCCAGAATATTCGTGCTTAAATTGTTAAGAAATTCTCGATCATGAGAGATAAAAACGAGTAAACCTTTGAATCTAGTTTTTAAAAAATCTTCAAGCCACGCGATTGAAACAATATCCAAATGATTCGTAGGCTCATCCAGTAGCATGATGTCGGGTTTTGTATATAATACCTGAGCTAATAACACTCGTAGTTTGTAACCACCCGATAATGTGCTCAAGGGTTCATCATGATATTTTTCTGTTACGCCTAGGCCAAGTAGCAGGTTTTTTGCAACTGCTTCTGCTTCATAGCCCTCTTGATGCATGATGTTGTCTTCTAATTCACTTAAGCGATATCCGTCCTGTTCAGTAAACTCGGCTTTACAAAACAAGGCTTCTTTTTCTGTCAATGCCTCCCATAACCGCGCATTACCCTGTATGACCACATCGACGATCCGGTTATCTTCATAACGAAAATGGTCTTGTTTCAAAACACCCATACTAAGATTTTTTGCTTTTTCTACCGTGCCATTACTCGATGTTTCCTCGCCAACCAGGATTTTTAAAAATGTGGATTTACCAGTACCATTGGCGCCGACGATACCATAACGCTGACTGGTTAATAGCGTTAAATTAACGTCCTGAAATAAGGATTTTTCGCCAAATTTCATGCTTATACTACGGATATCTAACATTGACACAGACCTTTAGTTTGAACATAGATAAATACGGAGTGCTATTTTCTAATAGGCTGATAGTAAGATTTCAGCATTGAGATTAATTATTGTACATTTATACACCAGGATAGGGATAAAGTATATAATTAGCAAGCAATTGTTTGCAATTTTTCCCTTACTACGCTGGCATCTATAATGACCTATCCTATGGCAATGCAATGGATACAAAAGTCTCTAAGCATGTTGATACTTCTTTTTTACACTATCCGTCACAATACATGGTTCCATACCAGTTATTGCGGACTAGAAACAAAACCCAATTCATTAATTCATCATCATCGGCACTATCATTAATTTGTATATGCATCCGAACTAGGCCAGTAAAAATTGATGAAAATACAGATAAAATCGTTATAATCTCTCTGGACTCGATTATAGCGTGTCAGCAATAGGCATGATCACTTTGCGGTACACTTCAAAGGTATTCTCAGTACATTACCCACTAGGGATACCTAAGGCATTTAACTTATAAGGAATGAGACAATGAGGTTATTTTTACAAAAAGTTGCAACACCAACTAAAGCAGGATCAGTAACTCGATATAGGACTGTCAACATCAATGTCTTACCTGGCATATGGGCGGAAAATTATAGAAATTCACATCTGCAAGAAGTGCTGAAACAAGAAAAATTGAGTAACAAAGAAATTGCGCCCTCACCAAATCAAAATACAAATGAGACATCAACAAAACGGCAACATCGTTAAGAATAACGCGACTTAAGACTCTTCGTATATCCGGAAGTATGCATTTTTAGGTATTTTTTTTATCGAACTTGACAATCTCCCCGTCATTTATGACGGGGAATCCTACCGCTCTCATGCAACCAACACAGGAGTCGCTTCTGGAGGTTCCAGATTCACTGCGTGGCTTACTCTCCACAGGCTAACCGGTGCCCTGCCCTTAAAATATTCATGGCGCCGACGATGTCGGCATTATTTTTATAATGGCATCTCA
>Ga0207082_1058_pt1 | contig 24731 bp, 18 predicted proteins | sample Alteio_BWMinHeat_56_FD_153588 | JGI IMG/M metagenome (GOLD analysis project Ga0207082, IMG submission 153588) | Enriched cells from forest soil in Barre Woods Harvard Forest LTER site, Petersham, Massachusetts, United States -... | ecosystem: Environmental > Terrestrial > Soil > Temperate forest >...
CTTCGTCGTAAAAAGCACTCCTCGCAACGACGAACGCTTGCGCAACGACGATCCTTAATTACTACCCCTTACTCAACACCCTAGCCAAATCCACACGCCCAAGCAAATATTGAATTCGCGCAAAAACAATTATAGCGCCCATTGCAATTCCCAATGTCAAACCCCACCAAATTCCCTTAGCCTGCCACTTAAATATAAATGCAAACAGAAAAGCACTGCTCAAGCCTATTATCCAAAATGAAATAAAAGCGGCATACATTGGAAATTTCGTATCCTTCAATCCACGTAACGCGCCATAGCTAATAATACGAAAATTATCAAATAAAATGAGTACACCACTGATACCAAGCAGCATAGAGGCATTATTGATAAGTGAAGCATTAGCAGGATCATCAATATTAAGATCCAAGCGCAAAAATAAATGGGGAAAAAGATTGAAAGCAAGCGCCACGATCAATACGCAAATAAAATTAAGTCCTATGCCCACATAAATCGCGCGTTTTATTTCTGCCAAATCCTGTCTGCCCACAGCATGACCCACGCGTACCGTCACTGCTTGAGACATAGCAAAAACAAAGGTAATGCTAAAAGACAAATATTGAAAAGCAATTTGATGTGCGGCCAATACTGTCGTACCAAATTGTCCTATCCAAATCGTAGCAACGGCAAAAGTGCTGACTTCAATGACATGCATAAAACCCATGGGCAAACCCACACGCGCTAATTCTTTCAATAAATGTGAATTAATAAAATTGATTTGTTTAAAAATAGCAAATGAAGTGAAATGCTTGGATTTAAGCAGATACAAGCTAAGAATAATAGCAGTGCTTGAGTAAGTAATGGCAAAACCATAGCCAACACCAGCGACACCGCAGGCAGGCAAGCCCAATTTACCAAAAATTAATAGATAGATAAGCGGGATTTCAATAGGCACAACCAATAAACTGATTCGCAATACCATTTTAGGGCGATTGATACCAGCTAAAAATTGTTCGCAGATAATTAAAACAATGAGACCAGGAACAAGCCATAATAAGGCATGCATGTATTGCAAGGCGAGCGTCAGCACAGCAGGTGCTTGTGAAGTGAAATGTAAAAATAAAGGCATGGTACACAAGAGTAATATCATGACCACAATGACAATCATGCCCATGATAAAAGCCTGTCCCATAATGGCACTGATACCCTTGGGGTTATTTGCACCATATTGATGTGAGACAAGTACGCTAATTGAATTTAGCATGCCAAAAAATAAGACGGACAAACTCATCCAAATCATCGAGACCAGTACACTGGCTGCAAGTGCATCATCACCTAGTTTTGCTACAAATGCAGTGCCAATGAAACCGCTAGAAGCAAAGACTAATTGCGAAGCGATGAGAGGAAGGCTCAGCGAAAAATTTTCTCTAATTTCATTTTTTATGGCACGGATAATGCTATGATAAGACATAATTGAGAGCTCGCTAGTAAAACTGTTGTTTAATTAAATATTTATAAAAATACGGATGCACATCGTCAAAGATGATGTGTATTAAACTTAGCAGTTTTGGGAGTTCTTCATGGCAGTATGCCTCAATTTAGTCTGTCGATTATATACATCATTGTTTGATTAGTAAATGATTATATTCCGTATAATACTTGTAAAATTCAAAAAATTTTTGCATTGTTAAGAAATTCTTAAGATAAAAAGAGATTAATATGAAATTACATCGCCGTTTTACCCCGCTCAATTTATTAATGCTGAGTATCAATGGCATGGTGGGTTCTGCCTGGTTATTTGCCCCCTTATATGCAGCGAAAATTGCAGGTTCAGCTGCTATCATTGCATGGATCATTGGTGGTCTTGGTACCGTATTTATCGCATTGACCTTTGCTGAATTATCCGTTTTATTTCCTGTTGCAGGCGGTACGGCGCAAATTCCGCAATTAAGTCACGGTAGTTTAACGAGTTTTATGTTGACCTGGGTTGCATGGTTATCGGCATTGACCATGGCGCCGATTGAAGTACAAGCTATTTTGCAATATGCATCAACTTATTTTCCGCCGCTGATTAAATTAGAACATGGGACACCAGTGCTAAGCGGCATTGGATTTATTTGGGCAACTCTATTGATGCTCACATTTTGTATTATCAATGCAGTGAGCTATAAGGGATTAGTGAGATTTAATTTTCTTTTATTTATTTTTAAAATAATGGTTATTTGTATTGTTGTTGCGATGTTGATACGCAGCAATTTTCATCCCTTAAATTTCACTTCAATGCTTCCCTCAAGCTTATCAATACAAGGTTGGCAAGCTATATTAACTGCTGTTGCCTCTGGCGGTATTGCCTTTGCTTTCACTGGATTTAAACATGGTGTGGAATTGGCAGGTGAAACAAAAAATCAAGCCTTTGCCATTCCCTTAGCGATTGTCGGTTCAGTGATTGCTTGTTTAATTTTATATTTAGCATTGCAAGTTGCTTTTATCGGTGCTTTGAATCCCTCTATGTTAGCCAATGGTTGGTCGCATTTAAGTTTTATCGGTGATGCAGGGCCCTTTGCCGGTTTGGCAGCCGGTTTGGGTCTTGCATGGCTAGTAAAATTATTATATGTGGATGCTATTGTCTCTCCAGGTGGTGCTGGATTAATTTATGTAACTTCAACTGCTCGCGTATTATATGCCATGAGTGAAATTGGTTATATGCCGCGCTGGCTTTCCTATCTCAATCAGCAAAGTTTTCCCGTTGCTGCCATTGCGGTGAATTTTGTGCTAGGCATGTTTTTGTTTTTACCCTTGCCAGGATGGCAGGCGATGGTGAGTTTTCTGGTCTCTGGCATGGTTATTTCCTATGCCATGGGACCTGTTGCCCTGCTCTGTATGCGTCTTGAATTACCCAATGAAAAACGAGCATTTCGTCTGCCCGCAGCAAAATTCATGTGTGCACTTGCATTTTATTTTTGTAACTTATTAAGTTACTGGTGCGGTTGGGAAACAATTTCAAAATTAGCGATTGCCATGCTTGTTGGCATTATTTTCTTTGTGCTCGCCTGTCTGCGTGGACGTGTGCGAACAGAATCACTGGGACTAAGATCAGGTTTGTGGATCATTCCCTATCTGCTTGGCCTGGTCTTGCTTTCCTATTTTGGCGCCTTTGGTGGTAAGAATATCATGCCCTTTGGCTGGGACTTCTTGGTTATTGGCATATTCAGCATCGTTATTTTGTATCTTGCTGTTATTAATCGTGCGACGGTCACGAGTCGGGGTTATGAGCAATGCTTGGCAGAGGCGGGTTAGGTCTAATCGAAGATTAATATTTGGTGGATTACGGCAAAAAGCGCCTAATCCACCAAATCAATTACTTTGCCTCATTAATAAACGATGTAATTAAATCCAAAGTATGCATCAACTGTTTAGTCGATGTGGGTGCGATGAATAAAGTATCATCGCCAGCGACCGTGCCAAGTATCTCTAATTCATTTCGATGGTGATCTAAAAGGCGGGCAATGAGGGAGGCAGAACCAGGATTGGTAGAAATTACAATCAATACTTCATTGGTCGCAATGCTGACAATCAGATGAGATAAAACATTTTTAGCGTTACTTGGTGCAGGTTCATGCGGCAGGGAATAAATAATTTGCGCTTGTTCATTAGTGATTTTAATGGCGCCAAGTTTGCGCAATAAACGCGAAATTTTTGACTGATTCGCGACATAGCCTTGTTCTTCTAATCTTTGTTTAATATCTTCCTGTGTGCCAGCTGTTTTTGTCCGCAAAATTGCGGTCAAGGCATCTAATACGCTAGCTTGATTTTTTCTTGGCATAGATCATCCTTAGGTTGTTGCAGACGTCAGATTGACACATAAACCCATTGACACTATTCAATCAAATATGATTAAATATGCAATATTACTACATAATTATGCAGAATAACATGAGCCAACTACAGTGTCGAGGATTGGGTAAGTCAATTAATAATCAAGATATTTTACTTGATATCGATTTTGATGCCCTTCCTGGCGATGTGATTGCATTAATCGGTAGCAGTGGCTCAGGTAAAAGTACCTTATTACGCTGTTTGAACTTACTGACCCTTGCTGATAAGGGCAGTTTAGACATTGGCGGCCAGTTCATTTTATTTGGCGATAAGATAGTAAAGCAGAAGGAAATTAAAACACTGCGCCAAAAAATTGGCATGGTCTTTCAGCAATTTAATTTATGGCCGCATATGACCGTGCTTGAAAATATCATCGCAGGCCCTGTTCATGTTTTAAAAAATAATAAAGATGAAATGATCAGTGAAGCAGAAAAATTATTAGAAAAAGTAGGCTTGATGAGTAAGCGTGATTGCTATCCAGCGCAACTGTCAGGCGGACAGCAGCAACGTGTTGCGATTGTGCGATCATTGATGATGAAACCAGAAATCATGTTGTTTGATGAGTTAACCTCTGCACTTGATCCAGAAATGATAAATGATTTGCTAAAAACCTTGCAGCAGTTATCACTAGAAGGTATGACCATGATCATCGCGACACATGAATTAAACTTTGCCCGCAAATTAGCAAATCGAACTATTTTTTTAAATGAAGGCCGTATTATTGAGCAAGGTGATACAGCTGAATTATTTCATCGGCCGCAATCCGCAAGATTACGCCAATTTATCGATGCTGTCTGTTATTAATTCTATTCCATTATTGTATTGCGAGCATTCATCATGAAAAAAATAATTTATCTATTGATTGCGAATTTATTATTGTGCAAGACATTATATGCTGCTTCTATTCCAACAATTCATTTTGCAACCGAAGCAACCTATCCCCCTTTTGAATATATTGATGAAACAGGCAAGATAAAAGGATTTGATATTGAAATTGCCCAAGCCATTTGTCAGCAAATGAAGGCAAGCTGTCAGTTTGATAATCAAGCATTTAATAGTTTGCTTCCCAGTCTTGCACTAGGAAAGTTTGATGCGATTATTTCAGCGCTAGGCATTACCAAAGAACGTGAGCAGCAAGTTGCATTTTCAAATTCCTATTACACGCCAAGTGGCAGTTTCACTGCGCTTACGACAAGAAAATATACACTGAATGATTTGCAAGGGAAAACAATTGGTGTTCAGATCGGTTCTACTTATGAAAAATATTTGAATGATAATTATGGTGACCATATCACAATAAAAACCTATGCCAGTATTCAAGATGCATTGTTAGATTTGAAATCGGAACGGATTGATATGGTATTAGCCGATACGCCTATTATACAAACTTGGATAAAGCAAGATCGCAGCTATAGTATTGTTGATAAGCCCATTAGCAATGCCAATTATTTTGGTACAGGTTATGGCATTGCAGTGCGTCATGATAATCAAGCTTTGCAGCAGGCAGTTAATGCTGCCTTGGCCGCAATCAAATCTAATGGTACTTATACAAAAATTGCTAAAAAATATTTTGGCTAGGTGTGATATGTTCATTGATGGCTATAGCTTGCAATTATTATTGGGCGCATGGATTACCATCAAGCTAGCTTGTGTCGCTGTGATACCCGGATTGCTTTTTGGCTTGCTTGCGGCAAGTCGATCAAGCTGGCCAATTTACCTACGTTATCCCATGGATGTCTTTATATTTATTATTCGCGGCTTGCCTGAGATACTGGTTATATTTTTTATTTACTTTGGCTTGACGACGATGTTGAGCCAGCTATTCCATCACTATGTTGATATCAGTCCTTTCAAGGCTGGTGCTGCTGCACTAGCCTTATTATTTGGTGCTTATGCGAGTTCTGTTTTTCAAGGTGCCTTTGCTGCCATCGATTCGGGACAACTTGAAGCAGGCAATGTGATGGGTTTATCAAACTGGCAGAAATTTATTTATATCCAATTACCACAAGCATGGCGGCATGCAATACCAGGTCTAGGTAATTTATGGTTAGTGTTGGTGAAAGATACTGCCATTGTGAGTTTGATTGGCGTATCGGACATGATGAATCAAGCAAAGATGGCAGCGAGTACAACACATCAACCCTTCACGTTTTACTTGTTGGCCGCATTCATTTATTTATTGATTACGAGCATTTCACAAAAGGTCATCGATATCTTTTCTCTACGATCAAAGCGATATTTACACTCATGATGACATTGTTAATTTCTCTTCGTCAAATTGCTCATGGTGTATTCATTACCTTAGTATTAATGTCTGCGTCACTTTGTATTAGTTATGTGCTAGCAGTCATCTTCACCATCATAAATTATGCGGGGAATAAGTGGCTAAAAAAATGCTTATCCGCTGTTATTTTCCTTGTTCGAGGAACGCCGCTTTTAGTGCAAATTTACTTAATTTACTATGGTGCAGGCCAATTTAGCGGGGTCAGAGAATCCGTCCTTTGGCCAATTTTACGAGAACCTCTATTCTGCGCTATTATAGCTTTATCAATAAATTCAGCCTGTTATACCACCGTATTATTAGAAGCAGCACTGGCCTCTATTCCAGAAAATGAAATGTCAGCTTGCGCTGCCCTAGGTATGTCTAAATGGCAAACATTCGTGTATATTTGCTTCCCACGAGGAATGGGAATTGTTCTACCTGCTTATTCAAATGAAGTGATGATGTTACTCAAAGGAACTACCTTGGCTAGCACAATCACCTTATTGGATGTAATGGGTGTTACTCAACAATTAATTGCGCAATCCTATGCCGTTATCGAATGGTATTTGTTTGCCGCAATGATTTATTTGTCACTGAATGCACTCATCACTTATGGATTTTCTCGTTTGATCAAGCAGAATAATTCCTACATATCATCATAACTTAATAAAATCATGATAGGTGAAGTATGCAGAGAAAAGTATTCAAAAGTCTTGAAAAAATATATATAGAAATGGAAAAAGCTGATCCCAACCTAGACTTAATTCAGCAAGAAAAATATACTGTGATGGAATTGCTGAAACAGATGAGTTTAGATGATATCTACAAATATAAGAATGATGAAGGCAATACGATTCTTGAGTTATTAGCTGAAATAGATTTTATCGAGGCAATCAAATATCTCTACACCAAAGAGCCTGAAAAATTTAAACTAGCATTCTTAACAATAAACAAAGAAAAAATCATTGCACGCAGAATGCTTGCTCTTGCTATCAGTCAGGCTCATGCAAAAGTCATTAAATACCTTATTCAATTATACAAAGAATTACAAATTGATTTACAAATACTAGGCTTCTCACAAGTGACCCTAAACTATTATTGGGCATTGGCAGAAGTTAGGGATCTTAGACATATTCAAACAATGCTTCCAAATGATGATAAAATGTTTAGTCTTCTCATAGACGCATTAAGATTTAAAAGAAAAGATCTTGGTCTTTTCTTCCTAGGGAATCTAAGAATTTATATGACTGACAAAGTTGGAAAGGCGCTGAATAAACAACAATGGGAAAAATATCTCTCTGATGCACTGAAAGTCACTCTGCAATTTGATGATATGGAAATGGCAGATGTCATTTTAGCAGAAGCAAGATCCCAACAATTGATCACTAATATTCTATTTTCAACAGAGACAAATCCCCAGTATGATAGTCTGATAAGCATTTTAAAACGTAATATAGCTAGCAACATATGGGCAAGAAACTTATTTAATAAATCCGTTCTTGTTTATCTCATCAATCATTTATTGAATGAGACAAAAATACCATTAGAAGCAAAAAAAGAATTTCTCTTTGTATCCTTGCACTATCTCGTAAAATTTATTGCTTATGATTCTCCTGATGAATTAAATCGCATATTGTCGAGCTATGATCAAGTATTTGGGGTAGAAGAAGTAACAAAGCAACTTAAGCCGATATTTGGCTTGGCGAATATATTTAAAGAAGTAGATATACAAAATAACATATATTTATCTAAATTATTTTTTAATGATCGGTTTAAATCTGAATATTTAACACCTGAAGTCTTGCTCAGTCGTCTTATTACCAAAGCACTGAAGGCCAATAATCCCTACCTGCTCGAATACTACTTTCAGGATCCAAGAGTAAAGGATAATAAGGAAATTAAGCTACAAGAAATAGCGCAGACAAACTCTACTTGTGCTATGTATTTACGGAAAAATTTATGTGTAGGACTGCCCCTTGAATCTAAACAGATCGCTGATATCCATGCGCTATTTTCTCAACTACACACATGGACCAAGGGTGTCGTTGTCACCAGTTCGCATGCTAAAATTAATAAGGCATTAAATGATCTTGTTGATTGTTTGTCTCAAATAAAAATACATAAACAACTTGCAGGGCCATTTGTAGAATGGATGAAATTGTTAGAATATCTCTTAAAAGAAAATAGTGGCTATCATTTTCATCATGCTACTCTCAAAAATTTACTGACTAAAGTACTCGAAATTGCCAAGAAATTAAATTTACAAAAAACACTTCCCTATGATCAATGGTGCTCTACCATGCTGAGCTCTGATGATATTTCAATGGCTATTCAATTCTTACAAGAAAAATATCAGCACATGGGCTCAGGCTTTGATAAAATGTCTCTCACACTTGATATGGCTAGTTTGCGGTTGGTGAAATGTTTCGGTGCAGAAGCAATGAATTATCTTGATGAAAGTGATCATGCAAATAACTTATATTGTTACCTACCACTTCTCTTATCAAATAAACTTCAGTGCAAGTCGATTTTTTCACTAGAACAACAAGATCTCAAAAATTTGCTGTCATATATCAAGTCTATTCAAGTTCCAGATATATCTAAACAAGATCAATTATTAAGTTGGGATCGTAAATTTGCGCCTTTTGTATTTGCACTCAAGGCAATTAATGTTTTTATAGAATCATATATGAGTTTACCGTCTACTGAGATAGTGGATAAAAGATTAGAGGAAGTTCTCTCAGTGAGAATGGCATTTATTAGCAAAATGCTTTTAATTACGAATTACTTTCATGAAGTGCTTAAAAAAGATAAATTATATACTGCTAATAATGCAGAGAAAGTTATAAAGGAACTGATATCATCATTGAATGGATTTAAAAAAGAAAATGAATTGAACGAACGCAGTGTGCAAGAAAAAATAAAGCAAGAACAAATTAAATCGGAAAGAATGAAGAAAGAAATAAAAATGAGGGAGGAGCAACTAAGGCAGGAACAGAAAAGACAAGAGCAGATGATACGGGAGCAACTAAGGCAGGAGCAACTAAGGCAGGAGAAAGTGAAATTAGTATCTGAATTCTATGCTAAGGAAGGAAAGTTAGAACAAAGACTTAATGAAATAAAATTAAAAGAACAAGAAAAGTTCAAGAAAAATGAAATAATAAATACGGCAATTGAACAAAAAGAATTGCATGTACGAATTGCAAGTAATGAAGTCGATAAACTCGCAGCTGAATTAAAACGTGCTAAGGAACGGGAAGAAAATGCAATTAAATATATCAGAGAGCAAGACGATTTAATAGAGTCTAGAATAACGCGTAAAGACGAGATTATCTTAAAAGAGGATAAGATTAAGCAAATAATTGAAGAGAAGAATGCATTAATTGTAGAGTTAAGCGCTAGAGAAAATGAATTTAATGAGAAATTAAGGCAGGAGCAATTAAGGCAAGAGCAATTAAAGCAGGAGCACTTAAGGCAAGAGCAATTAAAGCAGGAGCAATTAAGGCAGGAGCAATTAAAGCAGGAGCAATTAAGGCAGGAGCAATTAAAGCAGGAGCAATTAAGGCAGGAGCAATTAAGGCAGGAGCAATTAAAGCAGGAGCAATTAAGGCAGGAGCAATTAAAGCAGGAGCAATTAAAGCAAGAGCAAGAACGGGCAAAGCAAAAGCCGATAAAAATATTAAAAAATGTAGGGCGTCAGAACGATACTGTTAGTCAAAGTAAGACTGGTTTATGGAAGGTAAAGTCAGACCTTGATAGTAGGCAGCATGCTAGTGTCAATCAGTCGATGCAAAGCACAACGACAACAACCGCCACTACTACGAAATCTATATTACAAAACAATATTAGCAATTTGACTAGTAAAAAAGAGAGTTTGGAACAAGAATTTGCAATCATGACGCAACGATGTCAAAAGATTGTAAACCAACTTGCAAGAAATGAATGGAGAAAGACGCAAATTGAAGAACAATCTATTGCTAATAAAAATGAATTTAATGAATTAAGCAATGAGATAAGTTTTTTGCAAAACATATTAGCTAAGCATGATCAATCCTTTCTAGAAACACAGAAGATGATCACCCATTACATTCAGAATCTCAAACAATCGCCACTGCTATTAATTAATCACAATAGTCTCATCGAACATTCGCCGCAAATACAATCCTGGCTAAGCAGCAATTATGTGCCAGATATGAAAATTGTCTATGATACTCTCATGGAAATGCTTAGACGCTTGAGCGAGCATGTAGCTCAAAACCAAGTGCGAGAAGCATCAAATTACAATTTACTGCTTGATTTTGATGCTGAGATTCTTGAATTAAAGAATCAGTTAGCAGATGATACAGCACAATACACGGAGCTAGAACAAAAAATCAAAGTGTTAAATGAGGCAATAGAACAAGATCAAATGTCTATTTGCTCTCATAATACTAATCAGAGATATAAAAAATAGATTGTCTTATTGATACTAGATATTATTATCATTTACTACAATAATCATAGGTGAAGTATGCATAGAAAATTACTAAAAAGTGTTGAAAAAATTATTGCTGAACAAATAAAAGGTGAGCCAGACGAGGGCCTCATTCAGCAAGAAAAAAACATCATATTACGATTAATGCAGTATATCAGCCTAGATGAGCTATATCGAATTAAGGACCGTGATGACAATTCTGTTCTCGAGTTATTTGCTGAAATGGATTTCAGTGAAGGGATAGAATATCTACAATCAAAAGATTCTAAAAAATTTGTCGCGGCTTTCACTAAACACGAAAAGTCAGGAATAGTAGTAAGTGAAATGTTCACCATTGCTATTGGCAATGGTAATGAGAAAATGGTGAGATGTATATTTCAACTACTTGAAGATTTACAAATTAATCAAAAAGCATCAAATATATTTGATGAGACCAGAATTATTTATAAGGCATTATTAGAGGCTGACATTCAGCATCTAAACGAACTTATTAAAACTGAAACTGACTTGAAACAACTCATAGACGCAGCTTATTTTGGAAAAATAGGCGTTATTAATCACTTCACAGAAGAAATTCAAGATAAATCAGCTGCAGTAAAGAGAATGTATTTGTACGATGCAATGATAGCAGCTATGCAAAGCAATCATATGGAAATTGTCTCGCTCATTCTAGAAGAGGCTAGTTATCAAGAAGTGATCAATAATCTTATGTTTTCGACGGAGGTAGAAAATAACACTAATCGTCCCAGTCTCTTGATGGGCCTAAAAAGAAACATTGGTAATAATAATTGGGCGAAGAAATTATTTAAAAAAACGATTATTCTTGGATTAATAAATTATTTATTAAATGATGAAAAAATAGCATTTACTGACACAGGAAAAAAAGAATTTCTTTTTGTAGCCTTACATTACCTCATCAAATTTATTCCTTTAGATTCTCCCGAAGTGCTAAATGATTTATTGCTACGATATGATCAGGTTTTTGGAGAAGAGGAAGTCGCAGCTAAACTGGGACAAATTTTTAACTTTTCTAATAAATTTAAAGAATCAAAATTAAATAACACGGCCTATTTATCTAAATTATCATTTAACCCACGTTTTAATTCCGAATGTACAACACCTCTGCAAATACTACCTCTTGCAATTAGCAATGCAATGACTACCAATGATCCCTATCTGATTGAATATTATTTGAATGACTCAAGAATAGAGGTCAATACCCAAATTAATTTGCGAGAAATAGTGGCTAAAACAGAATCCACCTGTGGCAGGTACTTGCTAAAAAATAAATACGAAGACTATCAAATTAGTCAACTCCATGAAATTCATGCACTATTTTGTCAATTGAGAGCATGGACGATGGGCGCTATTACAGAAAATGCTCATGCTAAAATTAATATGGCATTGAGTCAATTGCTTGATTGTTTATTACAAGTAAAACCAAGCAAAGAATTAGACAGTTCATTTAAAACATGGTTGCAGATATTAGGGCAAATTCTGGATCAAGGTGTTAGATATCATTATGATGCGGCTACGCTTGGTAATGTATTTAGCAAATTATTAGAGATCGCTGAAAAATTAAATTTACAGAATCAACTTCCCTTTGATCAATGGTGTTGCACCATGCTGTATCATGATCACCCGACTTTAGCTATCTTTATGTTGCAAAAAAAGTATCAACACGCCAAAACAAATTACCTCAAAATGTCGACCATGCTTGCTATAATTAATTTGCAGTTTGCGGAATACTTTGGGTTACGACCAATCAATTATATTGATATCAGTGATTATAACGATAGCCTTATATATCCATCATTGCCAATTCAGTTCAATGATAATGATTTGGATTCAGCTATGTCATTGACGATAGAGGATCTCAAAAAATTACAGTCATTTGTTAATTCAATTAAAATTTATGAAGCGGTGAGTCAGGATGGATCATTAAGCTGGGAGAATCAAATTAACCCATTTGTAAGTTCACTTATGATACTAAGAATATTTATTGAAGCTTCGATGACATTTTCTTCTAGTGAAAAAATATCAAATTTAAAAGTCATTCAGGCAGCATTTAAGCTTAGAAATACATTTATTGATAAGATACTCTTGTATGTTGACTACATTCAGGAACTGATCAAACAACGCAAAGATTATAAGGTTGAATGTACATCTGCACTAAGGTCTGATCTCATCAATCCGCTAAAAGAACTTAAAAAGACTGAATACCAACATCCTTTATATCAAAAGTATCTTGAGGCAGATAAAGCTGAAAAACAAATGAATACAGCACTTAAACAGATTGATACTAAAATGTCACGCATAAACCTAAAAGTTATTCAATCAAGATTAAAAGAGGAGGGAATGGCCGCTCAAGTAGCTTCTGCGGACAAGGAGGAAGTGAGGGTAAAAGCGGAGGCTGAAGATGCGCAGTCAAAAGAAAAATCGCTTGAAAAAAGTAGGGATGAGCTGATTGAATTAATCGAAAAGTTATCGGCTAGAGAAAAAGAATTGGAGCAGGAAGCGTTATTGAAGCAACATAGGGATAATATCGTTAGTGATAATACAAAACAGGAAAATGAAACGACAAGTATAGTGACAGCAGCAATAGTCACAGAACAAGTCGCAAGGGAAGAGCCAATCAAGCAAAGCCAAGCGGTAAAACAAAGGCAGTCAGTAAGGCAAGAAGTACCAAAACCAGAAGCAGTAAAACCAGAAGTAGTAAAACCAGAAGTAGTAAAGCCAGAAGAAGTAAAGCCAGAAGCAGTAAAGCTAGAAGCAGTAAAGCCAGAAGCAGTAAAACCAGAAGAAGTAAAGCCAGAAGCAGTACAACAAGAGATAAGAAAAAACGAAGCTAAAAGTGAAGCAAAAGTAAATCCTATTGATTATCATGCGAAAAAGGTGAATCAAGGGACTGCTAAACAAAATGCAAAACCATCTACTAATTCGGATAGATATTCAAATGCTTCCCGCCAAAATCAACATGGTAGTTCCAGTCATACTAGCTTATGGAAGCAAAAGCAGCAGCAAGAAGGACAAGGCCATATCCCAACAGTTAAACAAAATCCACAACAAACGATAACAACAACAACTACTACAACTACTACTACAACTACCTCAACGCAAGTGCCTCATGCACAGATAAATATTGAAAACTTGATCCGCAAAGAAGAGGGCCTTAATCAACAACTGGGCTTCATGGCACAGTATAATCAAAATGTGAAGGATGAAATCGTAAAAATTGAATGGAAAATCGAGCAAATTCACATACAATCCGAGACCAATCAACAGGAATTGAAAAATTTTAATGAAGAGGTAACAGCCTTAAAAGAGGTCTTACAGCAGCATGAGGAATATTTCAGAGATACAGAAAGTGTAGCACTTAATTATGCGAAGATCATCAAACGTTCGCCACAACTACAATACTGGCTTGCTAAAAATTATCATGCAGACATGAAATTAATGTTCACTACGATGAAAGAAATGCTTAATCGCTCGCATATACACATACATAATGTTAATGACAGAGAAGCATTTAATAATACTCTCCTTAGAGATTATAATGGAACCCTGATTCAATTAAGAAATCAGTTATTATCTCATACGAATCAATATATAAAAGTACAGCAAGAAATGCTTAATCTACAGGAAGAGATAAAGCAGGCTAGAATTCAGCAAGCAACTCAAATATCTAACAACAGCACATCGAGTGCTAATACTTATTGGCGAGTAAATAGATATAAATAAATCTAGCACTAAGTCAAAATTTGTGTTCTAATGCGCGCGTTCGCTAGGGGTGCCTTGTGGCTGAGAGAGCAGGTTCACACTTGCTCAACCCTCTGAACCTGATCAGGCTAGGGCCTGCGTAGGGAATGTGAAAGCATCGCTGTCGATCGATGGCGTTTTCTTTGTGTATTACATTCCTATGAACTACATTCAATAGGAAGCTAACATGCAAATTGACTCATCCTTATTCCAGCCCTTATCAGGATCCGCAAAAATATATTGTCAAAGCGAACGCTATCCTGATCTTCGTATCCCTATGAGAAAAATTCATTTATCAAACGGTGAATTCCTCTGCGTGTATGATACTTCTGGCGCCTATACCTGTGACAAAACGCAAATTAATATTCATGCTGGACTTCCCAGTGTGAGAGCAAAATGGATTGAAGATCGAAACGATAGTGAGTTGACTACTCCTATTTACGCTACTACGACAGGCTGTTCTTCCACAAAATCAATTGACCTACAACGCATGCCGAAACGAGCAAAATCAAGCTCTTCTCTTACACAACTGTATTATGCAAAACGCGGTATCATCACAGCAGAAATGGAATATGCAGCCATACGTGAAAATCAATCACAAGAAAATAATAAAATTAGCGCAGAAATGATTTGTCATGAAATTGCGCGCGGTAGAGCTATTATTCCAGCGAATATCAATCATCTTGAATTAGAACCCATGGTCATTGGCCGTTCTTTTCTCGTCAAAGTCAATGCCAATATTGGTAATTCACCTCTCAGTTCATCTATTGAAGATGAAGTCGAAAAATTAATTTGGGCGATTCGTTGGGGGGCAGATACGGTCATGGATTTATCGACAGGTAGAAATATTCATGCAACAAGAGATCATATCATACGTAATTCACCGGTACCGATCGGTACAGTTCCTATCTACGAAGCATTAGAAAAAGTAGGCGGTGTCATTGAAGACTTAAATTGGCCTGCATTTCGCGATGTTTTAGTAGCACAAGCAGAACAAGGCGTCGATTATTTTACTATTCATGCTGGTGTCTTATTAAATTATATTCCATCAACCATGTATCGTGTGACGGGGATTGTTTCACGCGGCGGTTCAATCATGGCTAAATGGTGTTTAGCGCATCGTCAAGAAAATTTTCTTTATACTCACTTCGATGAAATCTGCGAAATCATGCGTAGTTATGATGTCAGTTTTTCTTTGGGAGATGGCCTACGTCCTGGATCCATTGCTGATGCAAATGATGAAGCGCAATTTGCAGAATTAAAAACCTTGGGCGAGTTAACAAAAATAGCATGGCAGCATGATGTGCAAGTGATGATTGAAGGGCCTGGCCATGTTCCCATGCATTTATTACAAGAAAATATGGATAAGCAATTACTATTCTGTCATGAAGCACCATTTTATACGCTAGGGCCTTTGACGACTGACATAGCGCCAGGCTATGACCATATGACGAGTGCAATTGGTGCTGCCATCATGGGTTGGCATGGTGTTGCCTTGCTATGCTATGTCACGCCAAAAGAGCATTTGGGCTTGCCAAATAAAGAAGATGTCAAACAAGGCATTATTGCTTATAAAATTGCGGCGCATGCAGCTGATCTTGCAAAAGGTCATCCAGCAGCAGCTTATCGCGATCATGCCCTATCTAAGGCACGTTATGAATTTCGTTGGCAAGATCAATTTAATTTGTCACTTGATCCCGATACGGCACGCAACTATCACGATGAAATGCTGCCAAAGGAAGCAGCAAAGACAGCGCATTTTTGTTCTATGTGCGGCCCTGCATTTTGTTCCATGCAAATTACCCAAGAGCTTCGCAAGGTGGCTGTGTGAAAATCGCTATTGCGGGCGCTGGCATCATGGGTCGTGTACTAGCATTGAGTTTAATGCAAGCGGGCCATCACATTAGCCTCTTTGATCAAGATACAAAACAAGGCCAAAATAGCTGTAGTTTTGCTGCTGCCGGCATGCTTGCACCCATGATGGAATTAGAAAAATCACCTGAATTAATTTATCAATTGGGCCTTGATGCACTCACTCAACATTGGCCGCATTTATTAGCGCAATTATCAAGACCAGTCTATTTTCAGAAGCAGGGTAGCTTGTTGCTTGCTCATCCTAATGACCAAGCAGCATTAACGCATTTTATTTCTATTCTCGATCGCAAAATCAAGCAACTCTCCTATCAATATTTAGATAAGCAATCACTGTCAAGCTTTGAACCTGCATTGCAGCATTTTTCACAAGCCTATCATTTTCCCATAGATGGACAGATTAATAGCCAGGGCTTATTGCAAGCCTTGGAGTTTGAATTAGTGAAATATACTGATTGGTATGAATTGCAAGAAGTTATTACTGTTTCACCTCATCAAATCAAAACAAAAGATCGGATCCACCATTTCGATTTAGTCTTTGATTGCCGTGGCATGGGAGGAAGAGAATATTTTTCTGAACTTTATGGGGTTCGTGGTGAATTAATTTATCTGCATGCACCTGAAGTCAATTTAACTCGGCCTATCCGATTTATTCATCCACGCTATCCACTCTATATTGTTCCTCGCCCTCATCATCATTATTTAATTGGTGCGAGTGAAATCATAGCAAATGATAATAGTCCTATTTCTGTTCGCAGTACCTTAGAATTATTGACAGCTGCTTACTATCTTAATGCTGGTTTTGCAGAAGCTCGTCTTGTTAAAAGCATGACGCAAATTCGTCCTAGTTTAGCTAACCATCTACCATTAATAAAATATACGGATGGATTAGTGGCTATCAATGGTTTGTATCGACATGGTTATTTAATTACACCTACTTTGGTCAATGACATTTTAAATTGGCTAAACGCTGATATCAGCAAAGTAAAATATTCACAGATATGGGAGAAAATATGAATATACTATTTAATGATCATGTCATTGCGATCAATGAAATATTTTCGCTGCAAGATATTCTGCTGCAACAGGGATATTTGAATCAAGCAATAGCTGTTTCATTGAATCGACAATTTATTGCTAAGCAAAATCATGCAACTACCTATTTACAAGAAAATGATCAGATAGAAATTATTTCACCCATGCAAGGAGGATAGACATGTGGAATTTAGCGGGAATTCATTTATCAAGCCGTTTATTATTGGGAACGGCGCAATATCCTTCATTGCAAATATTAGGCGATGCAGTCACTGCCGCTGCAACGAATGTCATTACTGTTTCATTGCGTAGACAACTCGCGCAGAAAAATAGCGGCGATATGTTTTTTTCCACTATTCGAAAATTAAATTGTCATTTATTACCTAATACGGCTGGTTGCAGACGTGCAGAAGAAGCTATTACTGTCGCTGAAATGGCTCGTGAAATATTTTCTACTAATTGGATTAAGTTAGAAGTCATTGCTGATGAATATAATTTACAGCCTGATCCCTTTGAATTAGTCAAAGCAGCAAAGCAGCTTAATGCGCGTGGTTTTACGGTATTTCCCTATTGCACAGATGATTTAATTCTATGTCAAAGATTACGTGATAGCGGCTGTGAAATATTAATGCCATGGGCATCGCCCATTGGTTCAGGCAAGGGAATTATTAATCCCTATGCCTTGGAAGTCTTGCGTACGCGCTTGCCTGATTGTACTTTGATTGTCGATGCGGGAATTGGCAAGCCATCACATGCACTGCAAGCAATGGAATTAGGCTATGATGCTGTCTTATTAAATACAGCAGTTGCTGCTGCACGTGATCCTGTGAATATGGCGCGAGCTTTTAATTATGCCGTGCAAGCAGGACGTTTGGCTTATCAAGCCGGCATGATGGCAGAGCGCAATATGGCTCAACCTAGTACGCCTCTGATAGATACGCCATTTTGGCAGCAGGAAATGAGGTAAATAGGATGCAGCCTATCGTATGGTGTATCGCTGGTGTTGATCCTTGCGGCTATGCTGGCATGACGCTAGATTTACAAACCTTGCAACAATTGGGTGTAAGAGGATGTGAATTAATTACGGCTATCACCGTGCAAACAAATGAGACTTTATCTGATATTCATTATGTTCCCGCGCAATATATCGCAGCGCAAATGACGGCCTTGACTGAAGCATTACCTGCAAAGGCAATAAAAATAGGCATGCTTGGCGATCAGCAAATAATCGCTATGATTAAAACCTATTTCCTGCATTTTCAGGGAAAAATAATTCTGGATCCTCTTCTATGGACAAGTTCGGGCAAGGCCTTATTTAAAGGCAGTGTCGATGATTATGCAGGGCAGTTAAGATCCCTTTTCCCCTTTGTTGATTTACTCACACCCAATGTCATTGAAACTGAAATTCTCTTAAATAGAAAAATAAAATCCTATCAAGAGATTGAGCAAGCGGCTCTTCAATATCTTTCACTGGGTGTAAAAAATGTATTGATTAAGGGAGGACATTTTTCTGATGATGTTTTTAGTCAAGATTATTGGACCAATGGCAGGCATTCCTGCTGGTTGGCGAGTCCTCGATTATTGCAGCGAAAATTTCGTGGTACAGGATGTATGCTAGCCTCAGCGATCACGGCTTGTTTGGCCTTAGATTATGAAATGCTTGATGCCTTGGTGATTGCAAAAATGCTTCTTAATCGTGGTATGCGTTTAGCAGATTCATCTTTACTTAAAACGGGTGCTTGGCCAAATAGCCAAGTCGATTTACCCTATCTTTCTTCATTTCCACTCACAAAAATACCTTCTGCATTTCCGTCTTGCGGCACAAGTTTCCTAGGTTTATATCCCATTGTTGATAGTAGTGATTGGATTAAGAGACTGTTGGCATCGGGTGTTAGAACAATTCAATTACGAATTAAAGAAGAAATTAATTTAGAAAATGAAATTAGAAAAAGCATTCAATTGGCCAGAGATTATCAAGCACGTTTATTTATTAATGATCATTGGCAATTGGCGCTTAAACATGCTGCCTATGGCATTCATTTGGGACAAGAGGATTTGCAGCAGGCGGATATAGAAAGTATTCATCAAGCGGGAATACGCTTAGGCATTAGTACGCATTGCTATCATGAAATGGCAGCTGCGCATGCCTATCATCCCTCTTATATTGCTTGCGGGCCAGTCTATCACACCACGAGTAAGCCTATGTCATTTAAGCCACTAGGCACAGTAAAATTAAAACAATGGTGTCAAATGCTAAAGCCCTATCCTGTCGTTGCTATTGGCGGCATCAATCAACAAAATATAAAAGAAGTATTAGCAAGCGGTGTCAATGCAGTTGCGCTGATTTCAGCAATTACACAAGCAAATTATCCAGAGGATGAAACTCAATCTCTACTAGCGATCATGCAGGAAAATAGGAATGACAATCACTAAGGAAGATTTTCAACGTTATCAACATCAAATTAATTTAGCTGAAGTTGGTTTGCTTGGACAGGATAAGTTAAGGCAAGCTTCAGTTTTATGTGTCGGTGCAGGTGGTTTGGGTACACCCTTACTTTTATATCTTGCAGCGGCTGGTGTTGGCACGATTGGGATTATTGATGATGATATGATTGAATTAAGTAACTTACATCGACAAATTATTTATACTTCATCAGATATTGGCAAACAAAAAACATTAGCAGCTAAACAGCGCTTAGAAGAATTGAATCCAACAATTCGTATTCATTGCTATCATGAAAAGATGACTGAGGTGAATGCGAGTCAATTAATTAATGAATATGATATTGTTGCAGATTGCACAGATAATTTTGCTACACGCTATTTAATTAATGATACTTGCTATCAATTGAATAAAGCATTTGTCACTGCCGCTGTTAATCAATTTGAAGGTCAATGCGCCTTGTATACGGGGAAATCGGGGCCCTGTTTACGCTGTCTATTTCCTGATCCGGATCATATAGGGGCAAATGCTGATTGCGAGACGGCGGGTGTTTTGGGCGTGGTGCCTGGTGTCCTTGCTTTGTTGCAAGCGACTGAAATAATCAAGTGGATTTTGCAGCAGGGGCAGTCATTAGTAGGTCGTGTTATTACGATCAATTTATTGAAAATGCAATTTCGTGAATTTGCCTTGGCAGCAAATCCTGATTGTACTGTCTGTCGTTCCTGTCGTACTATATCGTCAATTTGCTCGAGTACAGAAGGTAAAAACAATATGAATCAATATCTTATTTCAATCGCAAGCTTGCAAAATGCACTAGCCAATCATGAAGATATTCAATTAGTTGATGTGCGCACCTTGGAAAAACATCTTGCCTTTAATATTGGCGGTTTGCATCTTCCCTATGATGAATTGCCGACGCGGCTTGATGAATTGGATCCTTTGCGGCCAGTTGTGACTTATTGCACCTCAGGTGGGCGTAGTATGATGGCGCTTCAATATCTTCTTAGTGTTGGGTTTAAGTCAGTTCGTTCATTGGATGGTGGGATGACTGCATGGCAAGAAAAAGGTTGTTAGTTGTATGTATATGACTATGAGGCGGGTCCTGTCACAGGAATAATGTTTTTCGTGCTCGCGGGCTCCGCGCGAAAAAGCATTATCCCCGTGCCACCCGCTAAAGATCAGTGTCTAGCATAAGAAAAGCTTTAACAGCTCATCTATATTTTTCTTAGCAAACTAACAAATATACTCGATGGTTTTTCCGATGCAAAACTTAAACCCTTAGCGGGTGGCACGGGGATAATGCTTTTTCGCGCGGAGCCCGCGAGCACGAAAAACATTATTCCTGTGACAGGACCCGCCTCATAACGATTTTTGCATCGTAACATAACATTTTCTTATTACAACGATATCAAATATATATTTTAACAGCAGCGTAATTTATAGTATTTTCAAACTTGCTAATTCATTTTAACCAATCAAAAGGAGTTAGAGATGAAAAAACTAATGTTCATGACAAGTTTATTACTATTTTTATTAAAACCCTGTATGGCAATGACCATTGATAAAATCATTATGTTTGGAGATAGCTTATCTGACACAGGCAATGTATACGCATTGACACTGGCCGCACACAAAATTATTCCACAAATTCCAATTATTCCCAAGCAACCACCCTATTATCAAGGTCGATTTTCAAATGGGCCTGTGTGGGTGGAAGCCATTGCTAGTAGCATGAATGTGCCCTTGCTCAATTATGCCTATGCAGGTTCATGGGCAGAATCTATTAAAGATTCTAAATGGAATATGCCTTTTGGTTTGAATATACAAGTGGATGCCTATTTAACCTCAGCTGTTTTAGATTTTAATAAAGACAAACATTTATATATCATTTGGTCTGGTGCAAATGATTATATCGATGGACGTGATGATCCAGACTATGCAACTTCTAATACGGTTGCAAATATTCAAGCACAAATTGATTCCCTCGCTTACCATGGCGCCAAACATATAGCAGTGATTAATCTGCCTGATGTTAGTGTGATCCCTGAAGTGGCGGCAAAGGGGCCGGACTTTGCTGCAGCAGTCAGTCATCTTATTAAATTACACAATCTTAAATTAACTGAAATGCTGACTGAGGAAAATAAAGCTTATCCTGACCTACAATTAATTAATGTTGATGTTGAATCACACTTTAACGATATTCTCTCTGATCCTGCCCGTTATCAATTAAAAAATGTGACACAAGCTTGCTATGATGGCGGCTATGCCTTAAGTGGAAAAAAAATCGATCTAACTGCGGCTCGTGCTGCTAAACAAATTAATATCGATCTTGAACATTCTCCTTCACTGAGGATTGCCTATCTTGTTTCACAAGCAAGGCAATTTGATCAGCAGATCTGTCCGAATCCCGATGAATATTTATTTTGGGACCAGGTTCATCCGACTCGCGTAGCTCACGCTCTTATATCAAATTATATTTTAACTGCACTGCAAGAAAACAATGTTTACAGTTAAAAGGAAGTACAAAAAAATAGGTGAAAAACGCCTGGCATAGTAGAATCATAGGTGCAGACCTTAGTGAAGAGGATGTTAATGATGTATGAGTTAGCACATTATATTAATGGAAGATTGATTCAATCTAAGACGCGTAAACTTGATCTTCATAATCCAGCAACAGGCGAATTGATTGGCCAGCTTGCTGTTGCTGATCTTTCAGTTGTTAATCAAGCAATGCAAGCGGCACAAGATGCATTTCTAACATGGTCGCAAACAACATCAGCGAAACGCAGTGCAATTTTATTCCGTTATAAATCATTGCTAGATCAACATAAGGAAAGTCTAGCTAAATTAGTGACACAGGAACATGGAAAAACACTGGCAGAAGCAATGGGTTCTATACAGCGCGGCATAGATGTGGTGGATTTTGCCTGCGGCTTGCCTTCACATTTAAAAGGAAGCTATGCAAATCTTGTAGGCACAGGTGTAGATAGTTATTCTCTGCGCCAACCCTTGGGCGTGTGTGCAGGTATTACACCTTTTAATTTTCCCGCCATGATTCCATTATGGATGTTTCCTATGGCCATTGCTTGCGGCAATACTTTTGTATTGAAACCATCAGAAAAGGATCCATCCTGTTCAATGCGCCTGCTTGAATTAATTAAAGAAGCAGGCTTGCCAGATGGTGTTGTTAATATTGTGCATGGTGATAAAGAAACAGTCGATGCCTTAATTACGCATCCTCAATTGAAGGCTGTTAGCTTTGTTGGTTCATCTGCTGTTGCAGAACACGTATATAAAACAGCAATTAATCATGGTAAACGTGCACAAGCCTTTGGTGGTGCAAAAAACCATTGTGTTGTCATGCCAGATGCAGATTTAGATCAAGCGGCAGATGCCTTGGTCACAGCAGGCTATGATTGTGCAGGTGAGCGTTGTATGGCAATTTCAGTGGTGCTAGCAGTGGGTGATAAAGTCGCTGATGCCTTGATTGAAAAAATGCGTCCACGTATTACTGCTCTAAAAATTGGACCAGGGACTATGCAGGGTGTGCAAATGGGACCCTTAATTAGCGCGCAACATTTAGCAAAGGTAAAATCCTATCTAGAAATGGGTAAACAAGAAGGGGCAAAACTCATTATAGATGGCAGTGATGATAAACCAGCAGATAATTCAAATGGATTTTTTATGGGACCTTGCCTATTTGATCATGTGACAGCAAACATGAGAATTTATCGAGAAGAAATTTTTGGGCCCGTATTATCCATTGTGCGTGTCGCTGATTTTGATAGTGCATTGGCATTAGTGAATGAACATGAATATGGTAATGGAACGGCAATTTTTACTCGCGATGGTTACATGGCACATACTTTCATGGAAAAAGTACAAGTGGGTATGGTGGGTATCAATGTTCCCGTGCCTGTGCCAGTTGCCCATCATAGTTTTGGTGGCTGGAAACGTTCGATTTTTTCTGATATTGGCATGTATGGAGATGAATCCATTCGTTTTTATACTAAATTAAAAACAGTGACACAGCGTTGGATGCCGGGAGGTGAAAAATGGATGTGATTGGGTTTATTGGTTTAGGCCATATGGGTAATCCGATGGCAAAAAATTTACTAAAAGCAAAAAAAAATGTATTGGTTTATGATGTCGTGCCGCAAGCAATGGCAGCGCTGACACAGGAAGGTGCGCAAGCAGCCTCTTCAATTGCTTTAATGGCTGAGCAAGCAGATGTCATTATGACTAGCTTGCAAACAGGTGATCAAGTGAAAGATATTTGCTTGCGTGATGATGGCGTATTTAAGCATGCAAAATCAAATTTGCTTTATATCGATTGTTCTTCAATTGATATCACTACGACTCGTGATTTACATCAGGCAGCAAAAGATCATGCGATTGCCATGTTAGATGCGCCTGTCTCAGGTGGTGTGAGTGGTGCTGAAAAAGCGAGCCTAACTTTTATGGTAGGCGGTGATGAGAAAGATTATCAAGGTGCATGTGCTTTGCTATCACTGATGGGCACGAAAATTATTTACGCAGGTGCAGCCGGAAATGGTCAGGCAGCAAAAATTTCAAATAATATGCTCTTAGCGATTTCTATGATTGGTGTTTGCGAGGCTTTTTGTCTCGCAGAAAAATTAGGTTTGGATGCACGAAAATTTTTTGAAATTAGTTCAAATGCCTCAGGACAATGTTGGGCAATGACAAGCTATTGTCCTGTTCCAGGTGTTATTGAAAATGTGCCCGCTAATCATCACTATGAACCTGGGTTTATGGCAAAAATGATGTTAAAAGATTTAAAACTTGCTAATCATACAGCAGAAGCAGTGAGTGCATTGACGCCGCTTGGTGCAGTTGCGACTGAATTATATAAACTCTATGTGGATCAGGGGAATGGCGAGAAAGATTTTTCAGGGATGATTAATTTGATTGGGGGAAGTGAAATTTGATAGTTGTTCGTGAGTAGCAAGTTTTCTTGAAATGAGACTAAATCATGCTATACTAAACTAGTCAGACTAGTTTGATAGAAA
>Ga0207082_1059_pt1 | contig 24718 bp, 22 predicted proteins | sample Alteio_BWMinHeat_56_FD_153588 | JGI IMG/M metagenome (GOLD analysis project Ga0207082, IMG submission 153588) | Enriched cells from forest soil in Barre Woods Harvard Forest LTER site, Petersham, Massachusetts, United States -... | ecosystem: Environmental > Terrestrial > Soil > Temperate forest >...
TGGAGTTGAAGAGCCGACATTTTGGTAATGAATTTGGGTGGTTGTAAAGCGAACACAGAAAATTTTGTAAAAAACTTATCACATAACCTTCTGTATTTTCACATGGATTAAAAGAATATAATTGACCTGGTTTTACACAATAAATGGTGTTATGGTATATTTCGACTTTGTCCTTGTCAGCTATGTAAGAACCATGACCCTGCTTCACCCATATTATTGTAAAAAAATTGCTGCAAGAGACGGATGCTTCATCGCATTCATTTCTTCCCATGTCTTGAATAGTTTGGATTTTAAATAGCTTCCCTCTTTTTTTGTCATCTTGCAACAGTCCACCAACATTTTGCGGTATAATTCGTTGGGTGGAAATATGATATTTCATTTGAGCTATTTTATGAGTATAACCCTAATTATGTACCACATTTAGGAAGAATAAATATTTTTTAAAATAACTTTTATAGTTATCATGAAATCAATGTAAAAGCAACAATAATTATAGTAGTTGAAAATAAAATAAAAATAAAAAAACTCCGAAAAATTCGGAGTAGACAAATATAAATACGGATTTTTCGGAGGCTATTTCGGAGGTTATTTGTAATAGTCCTCTTTTCTAATGCCCAACTTTGTTATTCGTGATTCAAGCGTTGTTGGCTTTTGATTTAATAGTTCCGCAGCACCACCTTTTCCTCTAATCCTGCCTGACGTTTTTTTTAGAATTGAACAAATATATTCTCTTTCATTTTCTTGCAACGTCTTTTTGATGTCATTAAGAGTTCTCACTTTGGTAGTAGTATCATCAAGTATCGTGTTGTAAGCGTAGTCTTTGCTTGTTGAACGTTGTAATATTCGTTTTAATACTATTTCCGTTTTCCCATCATTAAGTATTATGGACTGTTCAATAATATTTTCAAGCTCACGAATATTACCCGGCCAGTCATGTACTTCTAATTCTTCAATCATTTGCGAGCTTATTCCAGGAAAAGGTTTGTTGACCTTATTGCAAAATTTTGTAGCAAAATGATATGCAAGTTGCTTTATATCTTCCTTTCTCTCACGCAATGCCGGTAATTGTATTGGAAAAACATTTAGGCGGTAATATAAGTCCAGCCTGAAACGATGTTCAGCAACTTCTTTTTCCAGGTTTCGATTAGTAGCAGCAATAATACGTACATCCACTTTCACTGGTTGTTTACCGCCGATACGGTCTATTTCTTTTTCCTGTAGAACCCTAAGCAACTTTACCTGTTGGTCAAGCGGAAGCTCTCCAATCTCATCTAAAAAGATTGTTCCGTCGGATGCAAGTTCAAACTTACCGATTTTCTTATCAATCGCTCCGGTAAAGGAACCTTTTTCATGGCCAAATAATTCAGATTCTATTAATGCGGATGGTAATGCAGCACAATTGACCTTAATAAATGGTTTGCTTTTTCTCGGAGAATGATCATGAATACATTCAGCAATTCTTTCTTTTCCTGTACCACTTTCACCTAATATTAATATAGAGGTACTAAAAGGTGCTACTTGTACAACAAGGTCCATAACGGAAATCAAAGTAGAACTGCTCCCTATAACATCTTTAAAGCAAGAATATGAGGCTGGTGTTTTTCCCTGTTTAGTAGAGTCGGGGCTAAATTCGGTTCCAATTAAGGCTGACTTTTCATTAACTGGTATTTTATCAACTATGGCAGAAATTGACTGCTGAGTGCAGATAAGTAAGGGAATGTGTTCAGAGGTATAGGCATTTGTTTTGCGGCTGAAAAATGAAAAAGTAAATATGTCTCCGTTAACCAGAAACAAAGGGAATACCAATTCTGACTTTAATTGGAAGGTTTTTGCCAAAATTTTTTTTAAGGCATTATGGCTACAACTAACCTCGAAATCCTTCCCATTATTGACTTCAGCCAGTTTCTCAGTTTGAAAATCAGTCATCAGTCTTTCGAGTTCAGTCTGCTGTATGCTGGAAACAACAGAAAACTCATGTGTCCCAAGAGCTTGATATTCATCAAAACCTATCCGCAAAAAACTATTGCTATAAATGGAAATTGCATTATTGTTTTTTATACCCACCGCTACGTAGTCGAAAGGGATATGTGCTTGAAAGGACATTACCATTTTCAATAACTTTTCTTGCCAAGTCGATGATTCTGTGCTAATGTTGATAAGGACGGCATGAAGAATTGATTCCTTCCTTAATTTCGATTCCAAGCTGTGTTTATGGCGATATTGGGCAATATCAAGTGCTATAAGCACATCATTTTCCCTATATGGTTTTACTAAAAACCCATACGGTTCTGTTGTTTTCGCCATTTCCAATATTTGTTGATTGGAGTTTGCAGAAAGATATATGAACCCAATGTTTTTATTTTTTAATTCTACAGCAAGATCAATGCCATTTAGTTCCCCTTTCAGGTAAATATCTAATAATACAAAGTCGATTTTATGATTTTCGATAACATCTCTTGCCTCTTCAACAGAAGCCGCAATGCCACAAACTATGTAATTTGCGTTTTCTAAAACAAGACGCAAATTGTTGGCGACAATAAATTCATCCTCTACAATTAATAGCTTTTCATTCACTATTGAAGTTTTTAAACACGTTTGTAGAACGTATTAATTTAAACAATTTTGGTTGAGGTAACATACGGAAAATCTACTTCAATTTTTAGTCCTTCACCATTTTTAAATGCAAAAATACCCCCTAATTGATTAGCAAGGCCCTTCATTAGGTTCATCCCCAACGATTTCATTTTGAAGGCATCCAAGTTTCCAGGTAACCCTACACCATTATCCATGATGGTGAGGCTGATACGATCATTAGGAATTCGTTTCATGCCAACAAATACTGATCCGGTATTATCACCTGGGAATGCATACTTTATAACATTAGTTATTGCTTCATTTAGAATCAATCCAACAGGTACTGCCTGTGTTACATCTAATTCGATTCTTTCAACATTTTGTTCAAACCTTATTCTCTTGCCTACATCAGTACCCTCAACAAGATAAAATATCAATTCATGAACATACGATTCCATCTCAACAGATGCAATATTTTCAGACTGGTATAATTTCTGATGGATAAGGGACATAGCTTGCATCCGATGTTGACTTTCCCGAATAGCGTTTATCGCGCCTTCATTATCAAGAAATAATGATTGAGAATTAAGTAAGCTCATTATGATCTGAAGGTTGTTTTTTACACGATGGTGTATTTCTTTTATGAGCCATTCTTTTTCCTCAAGCAAATGGTTTAGTGTTTCGTTTTTTTGGTTAATCTCGTCCTGTTGTGTCTTCAACTGGTAGTTTATACGTTGTTTTAGACGGTAACGGTTATAGCCAAGTCCCATTAATAAAACAAGGACTAAAATACCGCCGATTGTGATGTTCCGGGACATTTGCGCATTTTTAATTTGTGTTTGTTGCAATAACCCCTGCTTAGTCAGTAATTGAATATTTGCATCTTTTTTTTCCGTTTCATATTGTATCTGTAACTGAGCTATCTGTTTGCTTTTATTTTCATTAAATAACGAGTCATGATACATTTTGGATAATTTGTAATGCTCAATTGCAGATAAGTAATTACCCCTTGCAGAATCTAATATAAACCACCACAAATGAACTTCCTGCAATTCGTCTATTAAATGTGAATTTTCACTGATTTCTTTATATGGCTCAAGATATTTTCGAGCCTTCTCGAACTGACCTATTTCAAAAAAGTAACGGATAATTAACGGATATATGCCCGTTTGATCAGGTGACAATTCAGGGAATTTTGCAGAAATAGCAATTACTTTATTGGCATAAATTGTTGCATTGTTGTGGTCTTTTAATTTAAGATAGATGCTTAAAAAGTGTGTAGAAATTTGTAACCGTGAGAACAGATCTTTTGGATTAGGATATTTTTTTACAACGTCTTGCATAAAAGAAAGTCCCTCATTAGGTTTATTCTGTAGCAATAAGCCTGATGCAATGTTATTCGACAACAAAATCACAAGATTGGTATCATTAACTCTCGCCGCTATTGCTAATGCTTTTCGCAAATACTCTCCATTTTTATAGTAATTATTTAATTTATAATATGTTATTGCAAGATAATCATATATCTCGCCAGCGGTCTGTGATGTATCATTTAATTGTTCAACTATTCTCACCGCTTGTAACCCATAATTTAAACCTTCATTGTAATTTCCAACCTGCGTGTATATAACACCTATCCAGGAATAAATTTCCTGAACCGGCTTATAACCAATTGCACGATAAATACTCAGGCTTTGCTGTAATTTCCCCAACGCTTCATCCATTCTTCCTTGAAGCATAAAGAGCCAACCCAATTCTTTCAATGTATTGGCTTCATTTTCTTTATCATTTTCTTTGTGGAATATTTCTATTGCCTTTTCACATAAATGAGTCTTTATCAATATTCCAGTATCATACGATTCGAAATTTTTGGACATTGTAATATATCCTTCTGCAAGTTCCTTTTTTGGTCCAAATTTGGTGAAGTAGTCAATGGCCTTTTGTGCATATACTCTACTATGTACTATGTCTTTTTTTTCGTTGAAAATTTGTGCAAGCAGCAAATAAGCAAATCCTTCTTTTCTTATATTTTTTAATGATTGCGAGAAAGACTCGGCTTGATGAGCATACAATAAAGCACTATCTATATCTGTTGGTCTTTTATCCTTATTTGACAAATACGATTTGCTTATTTGTAATAATAAATTCAGGTGGGTTGTGTCAGGGTTGCTTTTGGGTAAAAGTGTTTTTATTGTTTGAGGAGTTTTAAAATCTTCGTTTTGCCCATAACATAAGCATGTATGAATCAAAATAAACCAACTAAAAATAAGTATACTTCTCATTATTCATTATTTATACAGTAAATAATAAAAGGTCATTTATCGGATCGTTTAAATTTTGAGAGCTATTGCAAATATAAAAAACATATTCCCGAAACACGGCTCAAAAGCAGTGTAACGGGAATGGACAACATATTCTGTATTTATTATTGATTCATAATATCAATCAATGTATTGGTAACCTGATCTGGTGCGGACAAAAATGGGGAATGACCGGTATTGAGGCTATATTCTTTAGTAATATTTGCCGAGGCCACCATCCGGTTTTGCAAATTTAAGCTAATCGCATGGTCTTGTGTAGTATGAATATAATATTTATCAACTGCCCCGAAATTTACACTTGTGATAGTTACTTTATTTGCAAATGGAATAGCTGGCTCTACTCTAAAATTATTTAGCAAAAGGGTTTTAATCGAATCTGATCCATCCTGACAAAATATTGAAATTCTATTTGCTGGTATAACATCTAACGTCAATTGATTAGCCGAAGGTATTAAGGAGGGTCCAAGTTGGGACAACGAATCTGTACTGGCAAGATCCAGCAATGCCTGTCCATTAGCGGGAACAAAAGCAGCAATAAACACAAGTTTCTCAATTTTTTCGGGAATTTTTTCAGCAATTTCTGTTACTACCATGCCAGCCATGCTATGACCGACTAATATGACCTTGTCATTTACTGTATTAATTGCATCAATTACCTTATCTCTGTAAATATCAATAGATACAAGTGCTGGTGAAGTTGTGTCTGATCCGTGTGCAGGTAGCTCTACCACAATAACTTTCTGACCTTTACTCTCTAATTGGGCTTTTACACTTTGCCATACATATGCCCCCTGCCATGCGCCAGCAACAAGGACAAATGTTTTTGATGACTTAGTATCTTTATGGCAGGCACCTAATGACAGCAAAGATATTGCTATTAAAAGCAACGTAATGATTGGAAGTTTCATATTTTTTTGTTTTAGTGTATTTGAATAATGCTTGGTTTTTTTACTCGATATTGAGCTATTCTTAAATTCGGAGTTTCGGCTCCGAACTAAAAAACAGGCTACAGCTATTCAGATTCTTTTACGAAAATTGCCGATAAAATCTGAGGCATTGAATAAAAAGGAGTATGGCTTGATGGTAAAGCATATGTCCTGCTAACGTTAGCACTCTGAGTCATGGATTCTTGAAGCGGATAAGTAACAGCCTTATCATTTAAAGTATAAACATAGGTTTTATTTATTTGACCGAAATTTGCATCTGTTAAATTGGCTGGCGTAGCAAATGGAGCCAGAGGATCCGGTTTATGTTCAGCTATTACTTTTTCAGCAATAGCTTCCGGAGCATCTGCAACGAATGATTCCCGAATACCTTCCTTAGCAAGGCTTCCTGTACCCTTTTCTTTATCAGGTCTCAAATATACGGTTAACAAACTCTCCTTATTTTCTGGCTTCGTTGCCAATTGAAGTAAAGATTCACCATTCCCCGGTAAAAACGCAGCAACGTACACTAATTTTTTTATTTGACTTGGCATCTGTTCCGCTACTTCACTTATTACAATACCACCCATGCTATGCCCAATTAGAATGACATTTCTCCTGTTACCAATAGCTTTTTTAACAGCATCAACATAGCTCTGCAAGTCAATAGCTCCAATTGGAGTATTGTCTTTCCCATGTCCTGGCAGATTTACATTTATCACCTCGTGTCCTGCTGCCTTTAGAGCAGGAATTACTTTGTCCCAGCTTGATGCGTCAAGCCAGGCACCGTGTACTAATACTATTGTTTTCATTTTGCTATTTGTTTTTGCATGTAATTCTCCAGTAAAGACTGCCAGTATACAAACTGCCAATGTCAAAATTGTTGTTTTCATTTTGAAAATTTTTGAGGTGCGCTTTGTTAAAATTTTTTGACAAAGCAAAAATACTGCGGCTGTTACTATAGTCAATGTATAAATCAAGGCAAGTATTGTATATATTATCGCCAGACGCAAAAAATATGTCTTTATTACACTTTAATAAAAAAGCAATAATTATTTACATTTCCATGTTTTATACAAAAGATTCCATCTTATATCAATTGGATTAAACAATATCGGTTGGTAAGTTTGCTTAAAATAATTTGGATAATAAATGTGAAACCTCTTTTGATGTAATTTTAAAGTAGATAAAGCTAATAATGCTAAACAATAATAAATCGGAAAAAGTAGCGATAGTAGGCTATAACCGCATTCCATTTGCCAGGAGGAATTCCTTTTATGCAGAAGCAGGAAATAGGGATATGATGACTGCATCCTTAAATGGATTAATTGAGCGGTACAATTTGGACGGGAGTTTAATAGGAGAAGTTGCTGGTGGCGCTGTAATAAAACACAGCTGGGAGATAAACCTGATTCGGGAATGTATTATAAACACATCACTTGATCCACGAACACCTGCGTGTGATATTCAACAGGCTTGCGATACGGGAGTAGAGGCTGCTATTTATATAGCAAATAAGATCGCTCTTGGACAGATCGATTGCGGTATAGCAGGTGGTGTCGATTCTGTCAGTAATGTGCCACTTATTGTTGGAGAAAAATTGAGAAAGATATTATTGTCCGCAAATAGAGCAAAAACATTTATCAGTAGGATTAGCCAATACTCAAAGATCAGGTTTAGTGATATTGCGCCAGTTGTTCCTTTGAATATAGAACCAAGCACCGGTCTTTCAATGGGTGGGCATACTGAGATTACTGCCAGATATTACGGCATATCGCGCGAGGAACAAGATCAATTCTCGTTAGAAAGCCATCAAAAGATGGCAAAAGCTTATGACAGAGGTTTTTTCAATGATATGCTTACCCCATATCTCGGACTTGATCATGATGAATTCCTTCGCAGAGATACCAGTATAGAAAAGCTATCGAAACTAAAACTGGCATTTGATAAAGAACATGGTACACTGACGGCTGGAAATTCTTCACCGCTTACTGATGGAGCTTCATGTGTATTGATTGCAAATGAAAATTGGGCTCGTGAACGCAACTTGCCTATATTGGCCTATATTACTTTTGCAGAGGTCGCAGCGATTGAGTTTGTGAATAATAAACAAAACTTTTTGCTTGCCCCTATCTATGCCGCTATACGTATGCTAAAGAAAGCACGCCTAACACTGCAAGATTTTGACTTTTATGAGATTCATGAAGCATTTGCCGCACAAGTATTAGCAACACTTAAAATATGGGAGAATGAAGAGCTGATAAAACAGTTTGATAATGAATTGCCATTGGGTTCTATTGATCGGAGTAAGTTAAATGTGACTGGCAGTAGTATTGCATCCGGGCATCCATTTGCGGGAACTGGTGCACGTATTATTGCTACTATGGCAAAACTATTAAATGAAAAAGGGTCAGGAAAAGGCTTTATTTCAGTATGTGCCGCCGGGGGACAAGGTGTTACCATTATAATGGAAAAGTAAATAAGAAAAATGTTTTATTCTTTTTAGTTTGCAGAGAACACATTCTTATGATTACACCTATTTTTGCTAAATATAAAAACAAACAAAATGGAAGACAATCAAGTATTAGCACACATCAAAAAGCTTTCAGAAGAAGAAGATCGATTATACGCCAAAGAGAATTTGTCTGATGAGGAAGTTAAGCACCTTCATAAAATGAATATTGAATTAGATCAGTGTTGGGATCTACTCAGGCAGCGCAGAGCTCTTCGGGATGCAGGGAAAAATCCAGAGAAGGCAAATGTTCGCCCACCTGGGACTGTTGAAAATTATGAACAATAATTATTCAATCTTTAAAATCAATGAAACTATGGATACACAAATTGGTATTCAACCGAGAAATATTGCGGTAGTAGCACATGAGCTCAACTGCATAATAGTGTTTTTATTAACGTTCACTTGGTAATAGGATAACGCCGCATTCCACCCAAACAGTACATTCATCCGCCTCAAAATCCGTAAAAGGTATATCCTGACTTGCAAGTACTTTATTGTCACCATCGGTACAGATAACGACCGCAGAACTGTCCTCATTTTTACCTAAGCTCCAAACCTGAAATTCTTCATTCTTTAAAGTCGGCTGGTAACTAACAATAACATAAATAAACCAATAACATTGAAATCTATCACAAAAGGCTTTGATACCGTCTGTATATACCAATCCAAAATTGTGTTGGTAATAATTATCCGTTCCTGTGTGCCTGCTTAATTCATCGTTCGCGTTCATATGCTCGTCTATTGTATAGCGAGTATAGCAGAAGAAATTGATACGGAAAAGCTAAAATACTTTCAAATTAGATTAATTGCGTGCATTTAAGTACCTCTACACAATGGACGATGTGTTTGATATACCAGTTGAATATGGCGGCAAGCAACTATCATTTAAGGCGGAACTGCTTTCCTATGGGTATTCGTACAGGATAAAGATCGATGTGTATGGTACAGATATTCTATTTGAACCTGACGAGGAAAGGAATTTTAGGGCCATGATTGATGTAAACGATACGCATGTAAAGAGTAGCGGTATCTCCCCCGAATTAATCAAAGCGATAACAGAGGTGATAGAGGCAACTGTAAAGCGATTGGAAAGAAGACATTCGTAAAAATGTAGTTTTAACAATAGATACAAAGTGTGCAAACGAGTGCAGTAATAGCGCAGCATTTTTTTACAAACCCATATTATGATGACAGATTCCATTGGAATCGAATTTACGTGAATAAGAAAGCCACAAACTAATGTGGCGATCCTATTCTTTTGGGCACAAACTGCTTTAGCGAACAGTACTGTTATCAATTAATAATTGAGTTGGTATTTCAATTAGAGCAAACACTTTCTCTCCTGAGTTGTAAGGAATTATTTGTACGTCTATCACGTATTTGAACATATAGTGTATCATTTTTGACCGTTCAACTGAATAGGTCGCACCATCTATTTTTATTGAAAGTGTGGTTGAGTTACCGTCATAAATCCCTGACGGTCTCATTTCACCTTTCAAATCCAGTTCCATAATTTCAGTATATATCTGAGACTTGCCAGCAGGTTTAAGTTCGGTCGTACTCTTATAAGCCTTCTTCGACCTTTTAAATGCTGATTTTGTTGGCTCATAAGCGTGGCGCGGGGATATGATACCATCTTTGACTTTCGGTTTCGCATTCTCCCTAACATCCAAGCTATATTGAGAGGTATCCTCCTTACCACTATTCAGTAATTCAAATATCCATTGGTCTATCAGATAATTTTCAATGTACTGTCTGCTATACATATTTGTGGTGTTCATCACTTATTTAAATATTGTAGAAAAAGATTAAAAGGTCAAATGACCTTTTAATCTCAAACTTTTAGAAAATTTAATTTTATATGGCGGAACAGTGCTTCCGAAAATGAAACTTGCACCATATTGCCAAGCAACCGTTTTTGATCTGTATTGCAGATGCCCTGTAGTTTGAGACCTTCAAGTTCGGTTAAAACCAATCTTTCATCGATGGTTAGATCTCTTCTGACACCGTCATATCCGTAGAAATATTCGCTTCCAGTTGCGGTCATTGTACAAAAAATATTGCTTTTTGCTGATTTTATTCCGTCCTTATATTGACCAGGTGAGAAATGGTATACTTCGGGAAGAAGGGATTGAACTGCTACTTTTCCTAAGTCAGGTGCAGTTGGCTCCGGGAAACTGATAGGAACGTTTAAATCACGACGAACCAATATTATTATTAGCCTTTTTCTATCTTGTCTGGCCCCATAGTCCTTAGCATTCATCACTTGGTAGTCCCAAGTGTAGTCGCGCATCCTATTTAACCGAAGCCTAACCTTTTGCCAAAGTATCGAAAATTTTTCCGCTAAAATATCTGGTACCTGCTCGATTAATGCAACCTTTGGTTTTGCAACCTCAATCATGTCTAAATATGGGAAAATAAGGTGATTTCTTTCTCCAAGTATATCTCTAAAATTGTTGCATTTTGATTGGTCTTGGCAAGGAGGACCACCGATAATGACGTCTAAGTCACCGATACCAATACGCATTTTTAGGTGTTCCATAATATAACGTTGAATTTGATCGAATGTCATTTTCGTAATATCACCGATATTCTTGCCAGCAAGAAATATTCCCTCACTTCGTAAGTGGTTATATTTACCATCTCCACTATTAGCAATGTTTTGTTCAAATGCCTGTCCCGATATGTTCCACCAATCTGACTGAATTAGAGACTGGAAACCTATTCGCCTGGCTCCCCTGTCAAAGCCACCAACCCCTGAAAAGAAGCTGGCGATATACAGTTGGTGTTTCAATGGCTCAAGTTGAGCAATTATTATTTTATTTTCTGGATACTTGTTTTTCTTTTTCATATCGTTTTCTATTTTTTTATGTTTGAAATGAATTAAGCTGCTTTAAAGATGTTTTCAATTGTCAATTGGATGCAAAAAGCATTTTTGCCTGGTTGGCTTAGTACAAAGGAATGCGCGGTATTTATTTCCTTCTGGTCAGCTATAGCTGTGTAAGACATGTTTGGTATTTCCTTGCCATTTATCAATACAGAAGGAACATTATTAGTTACCGACATTTCAAATTTGCCTAATCCTGCGATGGTAAAGAAGCCGCCAGTAAATCCTAAAGGCACGTCCTTAGTGTTTTCAGTATCTTTTGTCTCTTCTGTCTCTTCATAATATTCTTCCGTATCTTTTGATTCTGTGTAAACAGGTTCAGGAAGGTCGGTAATTGATGCCGGCTTATTCTCTTCATAATATTCTTTGTTGACAGGTTCTTCAACTGGCGGACTGTCGGGCTTATTTTGATTCGCTGCTTTCTTAGCAGCAGTAGCAGCGGCTAACCTTTCGGCCTTTATCTCATCTGTAACCTGTTTAAAAGAGGTGTATCCTTGCTCTATCAATCCAAGTTTATCTAACTTCTTTTCACCTACCTCCTTTAATCTTTTAATCGTTGCATCGCTTGTATGCATTAGCAATGCTATCTTTTCTCTTGTCGTTCCAGTCAATGACATTGCCAGTTGTATCCCATCAGCATCATTGGTCAAATAATCTTCATAATACTTTGCAGTTTTGAAGCTTGCAATAAGATTCTTTACATTATACTTGTGTTTCAGTAGTATAAAACGCCTGAGCTGTTCGAAATTCATTTCAACTGTATAGCAATCTATTGCCTTTTTGCAGTTTTCAATTGCGGCACGGACATCGACCCAGTGAGTGATAACGTTATTTTCACTGTCGATCACAGGATGCTCATAGTGGTCGAAGTACTTCATCATCTCGGCAAACTGAGAGTCGGACTTATTTGCATAGCCTAATTCATCCAAGAGCGGATGAGGTTTCAGATCCGAAGGATTCACTGAAGTATTGCTAAAATTGAAGGATGGTGTATTTGTGTTACTAGTCATAAATGTTTATTTAGTTCTGTTCTTTTATTTAATGGCGACAGCAATCCGGTTAGTTAATAGTTGTGAAATTTCAAAATTGTAATAATGTGTACCTGATAATGGTGGCCATAATTCCCATTATCCAATATGTCAAAGAACTTCGTGAAGGTTTTGAGCATGGCTACGCCCAATAGGTGTTGAATTCAAATTTTTAACACCAGTAATTATTACAGTAAATGCTTTTGCTTATTACGCAGCTATCGAGTAACGATAGTATTGTGTGGTTAGATCAATTGATTTTGACTTGATTGATCCAAAAGAAGTTTGAGTTTCGAATTTGAACCTCCACGCTGGAACCGATACATTAGATACATAGGATAGGGTTGTGATAAGTATATGATGTTTTTGGGTCTTAGTTAGCTTTACAATATGAAATTTGCTGGGTGCATTTTTTAATTTAGAAGCGTTTGCTATTTTCCTTTTGATGGAAGATGTTTTCTTTGTTGATATAATGTTGTAGTTATATTGCACAATAATAACATAGTCATCAGGAGTTGGGTTGGCAAGATTGATAAAGGGGCTTTTCTTTAACCAACCATTGCTTTTGAACAGGTCATATGCATTAACACTTTCCACCTTTGTAATAAATATATTTTCTTTTTTTGCCTTTTGCTTTTGGTAAGAAATTGCATTTTTTGCTTGTGCTTTTGTGAAAAACTTCTGGACGATTTTGATTGTTGGTTTCTGCATGTGTGTTGGTTTGATTGTGAACAATGGCTTTTCCCCATTTGCATCACAAAAATAGAACTAAGGATGGGCGTAGAATAGCCACAGAAAGGTGTCTCCGAGTGTAACTCCGAGTGCCGATAGACGATTAGTTCTTATAGACTCAGACTTTATGATAAGCCTGTTTGGTAGATGAGAAATGTTAGAGATGAAAAGTCGACTCAAAAAAATAATTTAAAAATAGAACTCGGAGTCCGAGGATAGCTATTGGAATGATATATAATTCAAATGTGATTGGGCCAATAAAGGGATTTATTTAAGTGTATCGGCTATTCTTTGTAAAATTCGTTTTGCATTCTCGGCAGGTAATTGCATATCATGGAAGACACTATTAGCTATTGGCTCGCCTTTAAAACGAAAGCAGTTTTCAGCTATCTTATAATATTCCTTTCCTATTATAATCTTTTGCTTGGACAGAAGTTTAATAAGGAAACCTAAATGTGATTTTGCAACAGCCCAATCAATTGGTATGATGGGTGCAGATTTGATTTTATCGAACTGCGGATCATCTTGGCATAGAAATATCCTTCGGAAATTGTCCATAGGCAAATCATTTATTATATATCGATGATGTTCGAGTTCGTGTTTGAATTTTTTAAGGCTGTAGTAGTTCGCTTTTAATTCAAAATATGTAGGCGCATTATTCATTCCAGCTAAATCCAACTTCCCTTTTTCGGTATTTAGATTGTTTGAACCTAATTTCTGATGTTTTACGATTTTTTTAGACGGTGGCATCAGCTCGTTTCTTCTCTCTTCCAATTCCTTTAAAAGCAAAGATTGTGCGACCCCCAGTGATAATGACTCCAGTTTCTCCTTTAATATATCTTCATCCCATGTTCCCCTTTCTAAATCTTCGCTGGTAAGAAAGCATCTCCTCAATTCGAATATAGTTGCATTGTAACCTTCTTGCATGCATTGAAAAGCCAAGTAATCAAAACTCCAGCCATTATAAAAACGCATCGGAATAGTGATCTGCTTATTCTGTAATTCATCAAAGAACTGTTCCGTCAGTTCAACCATATATTCAGCCTGAATATCTTCGATTGTAGCCAAAAGGCAGGTTAACTCGTTTTGTGCAAGTTTGCAAGTTTGCTCGTATGTCCCTCTTAATTTTAATAAACTGCCAAAGGAAGTCTCTAATTCTAAAATGGTCGACGCTGTTGTAAGTCCATACTTACCTAACTCGGCTTGAAATTCTTCTAACATCATTTCACCGAAGAACCTCTCGTTGTAATCACTTACTGCTCTTTTTAATGACATGAATTGATCATTTATGTAATTAAGGAAAGGTCAAATGACCTTATTTTTTTACTGGAATGATATCATAACCCAGTGATTTGACAGTCTTCTCAAGTATTGGGAAGTTTCCAGGCGTTTTCTTCTTCCGATTTTCAAATTCAGCCCATTGGTTGAAAACGCGAACATTCTTCTTGTCTTTTGTTTTGAATACCTTTTTTGAATATTTCCGTTGTATATCATCCGAGGAGTTCTCCACGTCAGAGGCAACGGCTACATAGTCATACGTTGAAAAACCTCCTAATGTGGGGAACTGTGTTTTATCAAAAATTGAGTTAAGTTGATCTTTTGTTTTATTCGGCGCTTCAAGTGATATTATGGTTTCAAAAACTCCGATTTTTGTAAGACCTTTTTTGCCACCTATAATATCTTTTTTTGACTTAATGTTATACCTGGCGTGAATATAGTCCTTGTCATCTTCGACCTCTATAGAATTCTCTGAAAGCTCATTTTCTAATTCTGCAAGGTTTTCTTTAATTATTGCAATCAATCCTAATACTCTTTTTTTGTTCATGGATATATTTTAAAGGGTCAAAATATACCTAAGCAGTTTCACAAGCAAATAATTGCATGTATAAATAAAATGATTAGGTATTAGCAAATCATTAGCGCAGATTGGGTGCCTATGTATCCCTTTTTCTTTCATCTTCGGTAAAAGACCGACAGATGAGACATTTACCAACGATCAGATTAGAAGGGACGAAGTTCCACGTTGATATCAGCCTGGAACAGTTCAGGGAGGTAGATAATCCTTCCAATACCATTTCATTTGATGAATTGATAGTCGCTGATGATTTTTGTATCCTATACTATGATGTTAACACAAATGCGGCTTATACAGGTATGATACTAACAAGTGTAACTCCGAAATCTGTAAAAATGTTATTCCTCCCTTCTATTGTTGAACTCAATTCAATTCATGAGACAATAGATATTGTTTAACCCTAACTTTAATTACATTAAACCTTAACAAGCCGAATAGGGAAGGGGCGGCATGAGTAAAATTTAACTCGGTGATGGATTAATCGGGTAAGTTGCATGTTAAGCCGTTGATAATTTGTTTACCTCGATTTTACTAAATGATAGCCGTTTTGTCGGCTAAAATGGGCTATGTAATGCAAAACGTAATGCAATTTTTATTGTAACCCAAATTAGTTGGTACTTGAGATACTTGCCTGGCTTGTATCAAGGGCATAACTTGGCAACGTTGACAACCAGATTTCAAGTCTGAATTTGCGAAGGAGTGGTAAAATCAATTTAATGTAAATTTCTTTATATTTATTCTTCGTTAAAAACAGTATGATGGTCGACAAAACCGTATATATATTAGGAGCTGGGTTTTCAATGGATGCAGGTGCACCTTCACAAGGCCAGATAGTAAAGTCAATTTTAGGCTTGCGGGATGTATACAAAAAGAAAAATCGCGCTACTGTTCACAGGTGGGTAGACAAATTTGAGGATTTTCTCGAGAATACGCTTCGAGTTTCAAATGACGAGAGAAGCTTTTATTCTCTGGAAGACATATACACGCCCATTGATAAATCAATTGCAGAGAATATATCATTTCGTGGTCACACCCCAAGCGAGTTAACCGATCTAAGAGATGCTTTCAATCGCTTAATTATTCTCGCTGTTCGCAGCTATATTGAAATGTCCGGTAAAAGCAAAGCAACAATTAACAGATTCGCAGAACATATCACTAAATTGAGTAAGATCCGACTCGATGATGAAAAAGCAGATGGAGTTGCCGTTATAACAACCAATTGGGATATTATGCTTGACAACACTGTGAATCATATCGTCAAAAACGAACCCCTAAAAAAGAAACAAAAATTTCCAGGCGTAGTCGACTATTGCTGTTATATCAGCTCGTTAGATGAGAATGATGACAAAATCAAACCTGGACTATACGCAATAGGAAAGGGTGGATATAATGTCAAAATACTAAAATTGCACGGCTCATTAAATTGGCTACAATGTCCAAAATGTCAGAGAATTTATGTTAAGTTTTATTTCCACTGGAATGGTGGGTATGTTTTTGACAAAAAATATTGCCGTCATTGTGAAAGGAACTATAAGCAAAAAAATGATGAGTCTAATCAAGTGCATACGAATCTCATAATGCCAACATTTCTGAAGAATTTGAACAATGTTCAGAATAAGCTAATATGGCAAAATGCAGGAATTGAGTTGGCGGAAGCGTCTAAGATTGTTTTCTTGGGATACTCTCTGCCCGCTGCTGATTTTGAGTTTAAGCAACTGTTGAGTCGAATGATCAGGTCTGACGCAAAAATTGAAGCTGTTCTTATTGAAGCCGACGATCCAGATAAATCAATGGGTTCCGCAAGGTTTCAAACTGCGGGTTATCGTTTTCGAAATTTTTTTAGTGGTCGAGATATCAGAATAGAGTACGACGGGATAGCAACCTATATAAAAAAATTGCCGATTTAATATTAGTGGCTAAGAACCCAATACTCAAATTTATCTTACGGTATAGATTGAATTATCTCAATAGCGTGAACAAAACTTGCGACTCTAATTAAACCAGCATTTTCTGTAATATTGAGCTTAAAACCAGTGCCTTTTGGATCATCTATTGTACCTATATTATTCCCTTGATCTGCGGAAATAACACCGAGAAGTTCATCGCCATTTAACGATACAACAGGACCTCCTGAAAAGCCGGAGTTTGTTTCACCATCGAGAAAAAAGGTTGTATATCCCTTTACCGTGCGAGTACCACACATAAAAGCTTTTTTGAAGAATGGTGCAATCCTGTTAGTGGTATTGTCAAATAATGCATACGGAAAGCCGGCAAAATGATATTCGGATAGAGGAGTGGGGTGTTTTTGAACGCAGGTATTTGTTACTCCTGTTAACATTTCCATATCATTCGTAACAATTACGACAATATCGGTCATTATTGTTGGATGCTTATAAATTGTACCTGTCGCGTTCCCAATGCCATCTGTTGTTGAATAAAAGTATTCAAAGTTGACCAGACTGTTGTGTGGGTTGTTCTTAAAAATATGCTCGGCGGAAATGATATATCTATTCCCATTAATATGGTATGCAAATGCTGTACCGACCCTGAAACCGGTTTGTCCAAAAGCTACTCCTGAATTATTTATCTTGATAGTATTGTCACTGATATTCTTCATAGTTAAATGTAAATATAAAACATTGGATTATTAGTTTAAAAGTGTAAAAGTGTTTCGGAAATTTGCTTGTATTTCTGATCGGGAAGAGTTTTCATATAATGGGCGGTCACAGCACCACTACTATGACCTAATGCATCACTGATAAAGGATATCGGTGTTCCATCAAGCTTTAATCGTGTTGCGAAAGTATGCCGAGCCAAATTCAATGTTAGGTTCATGGGCAGACCGAGAGACTTACCAATGGGCCTCATGTCTCTATTCAGATTGCCTGCGAATACAGTCTTCGCTTTCTTTCGTTCAATGTCAGAATTTGTCCCTCTAAAGCAAGGAAATATATAATCTTTTGTATTCAATGTGCCCCATTTCTCGATTATACGCTTTGCCTCTGGATGTAAATAGACCATTATTTCTTTCGTCTCAGAATTTGTCTTTGAAGTTTTTGATCTCACAAACGTTATCATATCTCCCTTGATTTGACTTCCTTTTATACTTAATGCATCTTTTATATTCATACCATTACAGAGATAAAGGAAAATGAAGTAGTCTCGTGATCTGGTTTCTCCGTAAGATTTAGGTGTATAGTCTAATAGAGCCTTCAATTGTTCAGGATATAGTACATCTTTGGATTTCGAGGCGGTTCCGATGGAGTAGTCTTTAAATGGATATAATCCCTGTGAGATATAACCTTCTTTTATTGCTCTGTTATAGATATGCCTTAGGCTTCTCATATAGATTTGGGAAGTAGCGTTTGAATTGCCTTTATTGATCCACCAGGCGCGAAAAGCTTTGAGATACTCAACTGTTATGTCTTCTAAGTAGAAGTTTTTTCTGAACTTCTTAAATGTCAATAATGCTTGCTTATAGAAACTGATGCTTCCAGCTCTGTCTTCCTCAATTAGTTCATCAATCTTCTGCTGGAATAACACCGACAGGTCAGTCTTACCAGTCACTTTTAGGGCTGTTTCTGATTTGAACAGATTGGTGAACATTTTTTTGTCAGAATTTGGGAATTGCTCAAGAATATCTCTCGCTTTATTGAGATAGCCATCTAAAGTGTCTTTAAGTGTTTTGGCTTCCTTTGGAATAGTTCCTTTCCCAGTCATTGCTTTATTGAAAACCTCGGTGGTCGTATATAATTTTAAACCAACTCGGAATTGTTTTCCTTTTAGTATTATGGACATCTTTACTGGTAGTAGGTCACTACCAGCCATTGGTGTTCTTGCATCCAGAAATGGATAAACGCTACCTATTTTTGTGTTTCTAACTTTAGTCATTGCGATATTATATATCGCGAGTATAGCAGATTACGTTGAAAGTAATAGTCTGGTGCTCAAATTTTTGCAGAACTCCAGCGTAAATTAATTCCCCAAAAAGTATTATTCTTACTGCATAATTCCCTATATGGCAGAAAGCAATTTGTTGAAGAAGAAGGATGCGATTCTTGTTGAAAACAACGCACAGACAATTTTTGATCATGTAAATGGCTTAGAAAAAGTAAAAAAAAATACACGCAAAGAGATGGTTTTGGGAATTGCTTCAGAATGCTAAAGACTCTGTTGGGAAAAACGAGTTTGTATCAATTCATGTAAGTTTAATAGGTAAGACATTAACTTTTAAGCATTCTGGTAATCCGTTCAAGGAGGAAGACGTTTTACACCTAATATTTCACGGCTCATCAAAAAAAACAGAGCAAGATAAAACGGGACGTTTTGGAACTGGCTTCATGTCAACACATTTACTATCAAGGAAGGTACGAATTTCTGGGCAACTAACAGATGGTCGTTTTTTTCAGTTTGATCTAAACCGTGAAGCAGAAACTGTTGCAAAGCAGAAGGAAAATCTCGATAGTTCTTTTGATGATTTTGATAAATCAATACGTAATGATCCGTACCAAGAATACCCTTATTTAACTGTATTCTCTTATGAATTAGACAACGGCTTGTCGGTTGCTGAAAATGGCCTTAATGAGCTCGGTAACATATTGCCATTTGTTATGGCATTTAACAAAAAAATCTCCTCAATAGAAGTTGTCAATAACAGTCATTCTTATAGTGTTCTCCGTGATTCTAAACTAGGATTGGGAGAGGAATCTCCCTTTGTAAGTCATATAATTCGCATTGGCGATGAAAGATGTACAGTCGTAACAATCTCTTTGGAGAAAAAATACACCGCTGCAATACTACTTTCAGGAAGTGATGACAATCACGAAATTGTTGAGTTGGGTGACAAGTATCCAAGACTATATTTTGATTTCCCTTTATTTGGAACGGAGAAGTTGGGTATTCCTTTGGTAATTAATTCCGACCAGTTCGATGTTAGGGATGAGAGAGATGGGGTATTTCTAAGCGATGAAGTTATAGATACCATTGAAAATAATAAACAAATTTTCAAATTTGCGTTATTTGAGTTGAAACGATTTATAGAGTCAAGTATTCAAAAAAGGCATAGAAATATTCAAAGCCTATTTTCGGTTGACGACCCATTTGAGTATGACTGGTTGGATAGAAATTGGATAGTTGAAGTTTTGCAGGAGCTATCGGACTCGTTACAAGTATGCTCAGCTCTAATTATTGAAAATAAAACCTTTCAGTTGAACCAGTTGGCAATTCCCTATATCAAAAATCAACAAAAGAGCGGACAATTTTATGAACTTGTTAAAGCTACATATCCTGATAATACGCCAGAGGAAAGTGAAGTAAGTAAATGGTTAAAGGTTGCCCGTGGTTTCTCAAAAATTAGTGGGTCTGAAATTGAAGAAAACGATTTTATAGTTGATTACCATAAAATATGCGGGTTAATTCAAAGTAAGAGCAATATACAAGGACTGAGTTTATTTTTGACAGATAGCTCAACATCACCTAATTCTATTCTTTGGCTAAACAAGCTTTTTTCAATATTCTCAAAGGATGATGCCGAATATTATACAGCTAAATATCGCTTGATTCCAAATCAGAACGGGAATTTTATCATAAAAGAATTGGACAATATTTTTGAAGATAATATTGAAGACAAATCAATTAAAAGTGAGGTAATTCAATATTATGATTGGGGTATTAATGATATGCTGATTGATTCTGAACTCAAATTTCCTGACGGGTTATTTCCGAAATATAATTTGGAAAAAGTTGTAAAAGAGCTCATTGATAGAAATGAACAATTCAAAGATTCTGAATTGGAAAATTTGAATATTAGGACCTCGTTAATAGCATTTTTTTCATGGAATGTAAGAAAGAAACGTGAAGCTAATATCAAAAATGCTTTTGTCATAGTTGAGGAGAAAGGAGAGCAAACTGAAACGAAATTCTTAAAACGAAGGTTTTTCACTAATAATGCAGAAAAACTATTGGCACCCCAATCTTTCTGGGATAACTTTTCTCTTTATTATGGGTTGGTTAAAAGGAGATTTGTTTTAATTTCAGAATACACTAAGTTTTTGGCTGTTGAAGATTGTGCCTATTTGTGTGAATTAGGATTACTATATATTAAGCCACTGATAGTAAAAAGCAAACTTTCAAAAGCAGATATTAAATTGCTTTTGAAGAATTCGGACGACATTGGATTGTTTTCTTCTACTGATGAGGATTTTGAACTGTCTGAGGTGAGTGAAATAGTCTACTTAACTACGACAGACGATAATATTTTAGCAAAGTCTGGTGATTCATTTAAGTCAGCAAGGGGATTACTGTCATTTCTTCTGGAGCAAGTTTTGCAAGTCGACAACCTATTTAATGAGGATGGTGTTTTGATCTTGGCAGAAACTAATGTATACTATCGAAAGTGTATTTGGCTTTCGCGATTAAAGGAAACGAAATGGATTCCATTTAAATCATTAGAAACTGAAAAGATAGTCAGTGAAAAGCCTTCAGCAGCAAATATTACCTCTTTAATAAAAGATGACCCTCTTTTGCTTGGGAAAATACGAAGCAGAAATGCAGCGCTATTTTTCAACCATTTGGGCATAAGTGTCGCCGATATTATTAGAAATACTCTTGAAGATTATGATGAAAAATTAAGTTGGGACATGGCTTTTTCGTCTCTGCTAAGTAACGGTAAAATAAATCCAGATCTTGCAGTAGAGATGTTGGAAGATTCTAATCTACAAAGTGTTTATCTTGATAAAAAAAAGCAAAGGGAGCAAATAAAGGCAAACCAGCAAATTGGATATTTGTTTGAAGCTATTTTTCGAAAAATATTTGAGTCTGACGAATATAAGACACAAGGGTTTACAATTGAAAGAACTGCAATTGGAAGTGACTTTGGGATTGTTTATGAGGAGGACATCATTGATGATAATGGAGAGCAAGTGAAGTTTAAAATAGGTGAGTTATTAATTGAATTAAAGGCCACGGGTAAGCCATATGCCGAGATAACGACAACACAAGCAGAAGAGGCAAGTGGCAATCAAAAGAACTACATTTTAGCAGTTTTGCCATTGTCGAATTTTGAAGTTGATCAAGAAAATGTTCACCTCCACACTAAGTTCGTCACAAATATCGCAGAACCTATTCAGATTGTTTTTCAAGAATATCAGAAGTATTCAACCACAAAAAGTAACGCACAGATTGAAAAGAAAGGAGTTAAGCTTAGTATAGAAGATGGAACAACAAGGTATCGAATAAGTCAATCAATTTGGGAACATGAATCCGCATTACACTTCGATGACTTCGTTAATTGGATTAAGTCAAAGGTCATTGGCAAAATTGAAGAGATTTAGGAGGTTAGACTCTAATAGTCTGGTTAAAAAAAATTGCATTGTATTTTGCATCGCACTAATGCTTCACTTAAGGTTCAAATAAAAGCACATTCTTTTGTGAAATAGTATTTTGTTGCTTTCTGCGCTCAATAGGATGACTTCTTGGTTTGACTCAAAATCTGGTTATCGCAAGGTAGTGCAGGTTCGATTCCTGTTCTGGGCACTTAAAAAAACAAAGCCGTAACGATTCCGTTACGGCTTTTTGTTTATAGTTGTTTTGTGGATGTATGTGCTAATCTTAAAGAAGCAACTAGAAAGCAATATCATAAGTAATATCAACATGGCAATGCAATGTTGTAGTAATAGGGCGGCGTAGTTTGGCTACCACCAGGTACACAAAAGTTGTGTTTGAGCTGAAGTACTTTTTCAGATCTTGGCTCGCATCAATTATCGGTGGAGAAAATGTCAAATTGTAAGAGTCAGGATTATTAGCAACATAGGCTATAGTATATGGGCCATAACCGTTACCATGTGAATCTACGGCTCCCGTATTAAACTCGCCACCTGCATACGCAAAGTTGGCAAAATTATTGGTTGACGTACCATCAAGTAAAGTGAACGTCATGCTTGTAATCTTAATGGTAGAAATGCTGTTAAATCCTACTACACCAGACGTTTGTGCCTTGATCATAGAGTCAAGGTTATAGGCAAAAGTAGTCGTTCCTATTGCAGCTTGTGCTGTCGTATCATTGGTTGGCGGAATTGTGATGTCCGCACTCGCGCCGGTAAAGTTTACATCCGGGGTTTTTATGGCACTTTTTAGTTTGTCGCAGCCTTGAAAACTGAGGGCTACAGACATAGCTAAAATGCCTAGTGTTAAGTGTAGTGTTTGTTTCATAAAAGTTTTTTTTGCTCAGAACAAACCTAAATATTATATGATGATAATGCTAATGCAATGTTCTGAACGCATGATATAATGTTCTGAATGAAAGCCGTATGTTAGAAAGCTGTTTGTTTAGAGTTCCTATAGTTGCTTGAATAGGTTATCTCGGTATTTCTTAGATACTGGGATCGTTTTATTGCCAACAACTACCTCGCTCGGTGATATCTTATCGATCTTATCTCTGTTTACGACATATCCCCTGTGGATCCGTATAAATACTTTTTCGTCTAGCTCATCTAAATATTGTTGTAGAGATGTACGTACAAGGAATTTCCGCTGTGCAGTATACACACATACATACACATGGTCGCTTTCTAGGTACAGTATATCCTCATAATGCACTTTATGAAACTGTGAGCCTTGCTTGATGAATAAATATTGTCTGGCAACTGCTCCGGGTATTACATTCTTTGCACCGTAATAATTATGTATGGCTATTTCAATGGCAGTATAAAGGTCTTCTCTCTGAAAAGGTTTAACAAGAAAGGCATTTGGATTTACAAGTTTTGAACGTGCCACTGTTCCCGCATCGCTATTTGCTGTCAGGAATATAAAAGGCATGTCAAAATTGTCACGTATATATTTTGCCACGGCTATTCCATCATGCTCGCTGCCTGCCAGGTTGATATCAAGTATAGCTAGGTCTGGTAGTTCAAGATGTAGCATAGTTATAGCCTCCTTATAATCACTGCAAGGTTCAGGAACAATATATTCCATGTTCATCAGTACCGATCTGATACTGTCTGCAATGATGATCTCATCTTCTACTATACCTATTTTAGGTCGATGCATCTGGGAAAATTATAGTAAAGTTACTTCCATTGTCATATTTATAGGTTGCAGTTCCTTTCAATTGTTTACTCAGTCTTTTTACCAGATACAATCCAAGTGAATCGGAATTTGCATTGAACTTGCCATCGGGTAAGCCAGGTCCGTTATCATAATATTCCATCACATACATGTTACCTGCATGTTTCAGGTCTATATTAATAGAAGCTGTTGCGCTATCATTGAAAGCATATTTAAAAGAATTTGTGATCAGCTCGTTCAATATTAATCCTAATAACATTACTGTATTAAGTTGAAATGATGTTGTTGGTATAGAATTCGTGAATTGTACAGTTTTGCCTTCTGTGCCAAATGCATTATTGAGACTCATAAAAAGCTTATTTACAAATGTAGAGAACTCTATGGTCTCATCATTATTGCTTCCATAGAATTGACTATGTACACTGGCAATGCTTAGTACTCTTCGCTGTGCTGTTCTTAGTGCTTTGTTTGCATTTTCATCTGTCAGATTTTCAGCTTGCAGTTCCAACAAACTGCTTATCAACTGCAGGTTGTTTTTTACTCTATGATGTGTTTCCTTAAGCAGTACTTCTTTTTCTTTTAATGCTTTTTCTATTGTTTCGTTTTGTTCTTTAAGGCTGGCAGCCTGTCTGCTTATTATATTGTTGGCTTTTTGCTTTAGTCTAAGGTTCCTGTATGCCAATATGGTTAATGCTATAAAGGTCATCATTGCCGTTAAAGCGGCAATAAGCGCTCTTTTTTGGTTCCTTCTTATTGCTTCAAATGATCTTTCTTCTTGTTTGTTATGCTCAGCTAATTGGTCAATACTAATTTTGGCAAC
>Ga0207082_1061_pt1 | contig 24011 bp, 16 predicted proteins | sample Alteio_BWMinHeat_56_FD_153588 | JGI IMG/M metagenome (GOLD analysis project Ga0207082, IMG submission 153588) | Enriched cells from forest soil in Barre Woods Harvard Forest LTER site, Petersham, Massachusetts, United States -... | ecosystem: Environmental > Terrestrial > Soil > Temperate forest >...
AAGAAGCTTGGGAGGCATTAAAAAATGCTTTGTATACTCATACAATTAGCATTGAAGAAATCGAACATACAACTGATTCTATCAAACCTGTTTCTTTAAATCCTTACCCTATTTTTTTGTCAGTGAAAATTATTTTATTGGGGGATCGAAATAGTTATTATTCATTATGTCAAAACGATAATGATTTTACGCAATTATTCAAAGTAGCCGTTGACTTTGATGAATTAATAGAACGTAATAATAAGAATATCCAATTATATGCAAGGTTAATAGGTACCATTATTGCGCAAAAAAAATTACGCCCATTTAACGCCTCGGCGGTGGCTGCTATAATCGATCATAGTTCACGTTTAGCCGAAGATAATGAAAAATTATCTACACATATAAGTTTAATTGAAGATTTAATAATCGAATCTAACTATTGGGCTAATAGCAAAAATAAAAAAATTGTTAATGCTATCGATGTTAAAAAAGCACTGTCGTCACAAGTTTATCGCATGGACAGATCGAGAGAACTATATCACGAGGATATTTATCGTGGCTTTGTTATTATTAAAACAGATGGCAAGGTTATTGGCCAAGTCAATTGCCTTTCAGTGCGAAGAGTTGGTAATTTTTCATATGGACATCCTACACGCGTCACCGCACGAGTACGTTTTAGTAAAGGTAAATTCATTGATATTCAAAGAGAAATTAAATTAGCAGGGCCTATGCATTCTAAAGCTGGTTTAATTATCTCTAATTTTCTAGCAAGTCGGTTTAACCAATTTCACACCTTTTCATTTTCTGCTAGTATTTCCTTCGAGCAGGTTTATTGTTGGACAGATGGCGATAGCGCATCGGTAGGTGAACTCTGCGCTTTGCTTTCAGCATTGGCCAAAATTCCCATTCACCAGTATTTAGCAGTCACAGGTTCTATAGACCAGTATGGCAAGGTACAAGCAGTGGGTGGATTAAATGAAAAAATTGAAGGATTTTTTGATATCTGTACAGCTCAAGGTCTAAATGGCAAACAAGGTGTCATTATTCCTGCTATCAATAAAAAAAATCTGATGCTAAGAGAAGATATCGTAGAAGCGACAAAATCAAAGAAGTTCCTTGTCTATCCAATAAAAACCATCGATCAAGCTATCCTACTTTTAACAGGTTATCCTTCTGGCAAACGTAATAAAGAAGGTCATTTCCCTCCAGGTACAGTTTACAATCAGATTGAAGAAAATATAAAAAGATTTGCTAAATAAAGCCTACCCTCTTTTTTATAATCAACGTGAGTATTGCATAAGAAAACTATACATCATGAAACGCACTCATATATGGGCTCATCCCGAAAGAACGACGAGAAGTTATTTTTGCACAGGCCCTTCACGATCCTGCCACCATAACCTCCTCAATCAATATGGACCCCGTACGAATATTGCCGCGAACATCAACGTCATTGCCAACTTCACGTATTTTCGTATACATATCCTGCAATTTGCCAGCAACAGTAATCTCATGAACTGGATATTGTATCTCTCCATTTTCCACCCAAAATCCGCCTACACCTCGTGAATAATCGCCAGTTACAAGATTGACACCATCACCCATGATCTCCGTCACTAACAAACCCTTACCCATGGTTTGTAGCAATGCAGGCAAATTTTTATCCCCCAATTTGATAACAAGATTATGTATGCCTCCCGCATTGCCTGTTGTTCTCATGCCTAATTTTCGAGCCGAATACACACTCAAGCTGTAATTCCGCAGTATGCCATCTTCAATAAATACATTCGCCCGAGTTGTCACCCCATCTTCATCAAACGGCGCACTACCTAATGCCCCCATAAGGTGCGGTTGTTCTTGTATTTGAACAAATGAAGGAAAAATTTTCTTGTTTAAGTGATCTACTAAAAATGAAGATTTACGATATAAACTCCCGCCTGAAATCGCAGCAATAAAATGTCCGAGCAAGCCACGCGCTTCTTCCGCCATAAAAATGACTGGCGTTTTTGTTGTCTTCAGTCGTCTTGCACCCAATCGGCGCACGGTTCTCTCACCTGCACGTGTTGCGACATGTGAAATAGATTCAAGATTGGCAGAATTGGATGCGACAGTGTAACTATAGTCACGCTGCATTTCATTACCTTGTTTGCCAATTAATACGCAACTTATTTCATGCCGAGTATAGGGATAAAAACCAATAAATCCATTACTATTTGCATACAAATGCAATGCTTCCAGCGTCGCTACACTGGTTTCTTCCGAGCTCATGATACGCTTGTCATAGGCTAGTGCTTCACGCTCGCATTGGCAGGCCAATTCAATTGCCTTTTCTACAGAAATGGGCCAGGTATAAGCTAAATCTAATTTAGGGTAAGGTAGGGCTAACTCATCTTTTTCCGCAATTCCAGCAGCAGGATCCGCATCGGTGAATTTTGCAATATGACACGCCGCGCGAACAGCAGCATGTACCGCATCAGGTCGCACATCCGAAATACTCGCAGAACCCGTGCGTTTACCAAAATAAACTGTAATCTCTATCACTTTATCCTGGTTGTATTCTACTGTTTCCACATCACCTTCATGCGCGGAAACAGAAAAGCCTTTATTTGCAGCAATACTGACTTCGGCCGATGACGCCCCCTCGCGCTTTGCTTCTTGTAAAATATCGTCAGATAACATCTGAAACTGGCTTGCATTGAATATCGATTGTTCCATTGCATTCATTATTGTGTTCTCGTTCCACCAACAGTTAATTCATCCACTCGCAGAGTCGGCTGCCCCACCCCCACTGGTACACTTTGACCATCCTTGCCACAAACCCCAACTCCTGTATCAAGCTTAAGATCATTACCAACCATTGATACTTTCATCAATGTATCGGGGCCATTACCAATCAATGTCGCGCCTTTGACGGGCGCCCCTATCTTTCCCTTCTCAATGATATAGGCCTCACTGGTTGAAAAAACAAATTTACCGGAAGTAATATCGACTTGTCCGCCCCCAAAATTGACCGCATAAATACCCCTCTCAACGGAGGCGATAATTTCTTCAGGCAATGTACTACCAGCCAACATGTACGTATTCGTCATGCGTGGAATGGTTAAATGAGCATAGGATTCGCGCCTCCCATTACCTGTTGAAGCAACGCCCATCAAACGCGCATTACGTTTATCCAACATGTAATTACGCAACATACCATTTTCGATGAGTACATTATTTTGTGTAGGCGTTCCCTCATCATCAATATTTAAAGAGCCACGACGGTTGGGTAAGGTCCCATTATCAACAATAGTGCATAATTCGCTTGCAACCCGTTGCCCCAAACGACCACTGTAGGCTGAAATCCCTTTGCGGTTAAAATCACCCTCAAGCCCATGGCCAACCGCTTCGTGCAATAACACCCCAGGCCAACCTGGTCCTAATACAACCGTCATGGTTCCTGCAGGAGCATCAATAGCATCAAGATTGACAATGGCTTGACGCAACGCCTCATCTGCATACTGAAATGCTAAATCGCCAGTTAAAAAATGTTGGTAATCAAATCTTCCGCCACCGCCAGCATAGCCAGATTCACGCCTACCATTATGTAAAATGACCAGATTGATATTAAAGCGTACTAATGGACGTACATCTGCTGCGAGGTGGCCATCGCTCGCCATCACCAATATGGTTTCATATTCGCCCGATAAACTGATATTCACTTGCACAATACGTGGATCTTTTTTGCGTATGTAGCTATCAACACGTTGTAATAGCGATACCTTGTCTTGCTCTGAAAGTGAATGTAACGGATTGATAGGTTGATAAAGATGATGAGCCGGAAGTTTATGCCAGGCTTGAATAGATTGTTCAGCACCTTGCTTAACGATACTACGCGCAGCTAGCGCTGCCTGTTGCAGCGCAGGCATAACAATATCGTCCGCATAAGCAAAGCCGGTTTTCTCACCGCTTATCGCACGTACACCCACACCCCTATCAATATCAAAGCTGCCGCCTTTGATGATACCGTTTTCCAAAACCCAAGATTCAGAATAGGTTGATTGAAAATAAAGATCAGCGTAATCAACCTCACGACCTGCTAACTTATGTATAACTTGTTGCAGTTGATTATCTGTCAATCCACCCGGATCTAATAAATCGTGACGAACTATCTCAAGAACATCGGTCATAACAGGTAACCCATTTTTATTAAACATTAATACCCCCATGGCTTGCCACGGGGAACAAATTTAAAACTGATTTTATAGATATCACTCTACAATGTCAGCTGGTCTTTACGTCATTTCGTTTTTCTAATAAATGAGCAGCCAATCCAATCGTTGGCATTTCTCTGCGCAAAACTATCTCTTGCTGCGGATAAGGAGGCTTAATACCATGCGATGCAAACGCATCCCAGATATTCATGAGCACAGTAGACACAACGCTAGTTCGTGATTTCACCTGACGGATATTAACAAAATACCGTATTTCGAACTCCATCAACGTATCACTCATATCTTTTAAGAATACTTCCGGCGGTGGTTCTTTCAGCACATCTTTATGCATAGTAAGTACATTCTGCACAATTACTTTTACTTCATGAGGATTATCATAACGACTGATTTTGATATGAACAACACTGCGCACGATATTGTCCTTGGCCGTCCAATTTGTAAATGCCTTATTGAAAATTTCAGCATTTGGCACGACAAGCTCCATATAATCCCACGTTCTGACAGTCACTGCACGACTACCAATATGTGCGACTTCGCCTTCTATTCCATTAATATTGACTATGTCGCCAACACGCAATGGCCGCTCAAGTAAAATCAAGAAGCCGCAAGCAAAATTATTGGCAAGATCGCGAAGACCCATACCTACACCGAAAGCAAACATTGCCGCAACGGCTGCAAGCGCTCGTAAATCAATTCCTAAGACCCTCAAACAAATAAATATGCCCAATACGATCATGGTATATTGACTTAAAACTGCAATACTATTCCTAATGCCCATGTCCTTAGTGCGGGACAACAGCAGCCGGTAAACAAATTCACGTGTCCACTTTGCAGTCCAGAAAAATACCGAAATCACAACAAATAACTCGATAATGCTAAGTGGTGTAATAGTGGTATTTAATATACTTGCCAATTTATAATGCAATAATCGTGTCAGTCGCTCAACAATAGGCGATTGCTTGTCCCATCCATAGAGAAGGAATAACACTGCCCACGCAACTAAAAATAAAGTAATGCGTAATACTTTATCGATAGGTTTCAAAAATGCTTCTGTCCATAACCAACCATTATGAATATATTGAATCATCAGCCGAGAAAGTTGTTCCATCGCATCCGATAAAAGCCCGCGTAGAATCAAATAACCAATGAGCACGATTAAGAATAGCCCTTCATACCAGGAAACTGTCATAATCAAATTCAAATAACCAAATACCCCAATGATTGAATTTCCAAATATAAGAATAGGAACTAAAATACCAATTAAACGAATACTTCTTCGCAAATAAGGATGATTTGCTTCCATATGCGTAACAATAAGATTAGGCACCACATCGTATGAACGCAATAAAAGCAATGAGACAACCATAAGAAGCAATAAAAACACACTATCACACAATGTTTTCAGTTCATAAATCAACGGTAGCTGGTGAACAAAAACAGTAAATGCGGTGATGATTCCACCCACAATGATAATCCACTTTAATCGGCGGTATAATATCATGTCACCCCCGGCAGAATCATGGGTGGTCTCGACCAAACATAAGCGAGCAATGACCATAATACCCTTGAAAATCAGCCACACAACCGCCATGTAAACCATAAAAATATAATTCGTAAACGCGATGCCAAAAAACGCCATAACGCCGATCACATTGCTAATGATGAAAAGATCGGCAAAATTACGCCGCAACCATTGCAAGCTCAACCATTTAGAATTGATTTTATCTCGCCATTTTGATGGACGCTTAAGTAAACGCGACAATATTTTCCGCAGAAAGAAAAATAAAAATATCAATGCCGCTTCAGCTAATATAAACAAACCCCACATGACTAGCGTCGTTGATTCGAATGCTTTCGCGAGTGAGCTAGATAAACTTTTTACGATTTGAAACGTGAGCGCTGGAACTAATAACATTTCTTTGCCAAGATCCAAGAATGTTTTAAGTCCAAACATAGGAAGACCTTGTCGTGCTGAGAGTTCACCTTGTAGTGCGCGATCTAATATCAAGCGAAATTCAATCAAATTTTTATTAATACGACCTAAATCAATATCGGAGTTCTTATAGTCATCTGCAATAGCTGAAAGGCTTTTGAGATAAGGTCGAAATTGAGCAACATTTTTTTTACGTGCAGATAAATAAGCAATGTGTTTATCAAGAACATTAATTCTGGATTTTAATACCGTATCGAGATGACTTATTTGTTTATTAAGAGTCTGAACTTGATCACCAATTTCATTTAACACACTAATCGAATTACTTCTCAATACGGCAAGTTTCATTTGTTGAATTTGGTCATCATATCTTGCGATAAGAGATTGTACATAAGCGTAATTCGCGTTTTCATTCGCATAATAAATATCGCGCTCAAGGGCTGAATAGGCTGATCTCGACGTAACAGGATCAATTTTCGCCAAACGAGCATATAGAACATTTAATTGCTGTAGCCAACTATTTTGCCGCTCTTGATAAGCTAACTCATCTTTCACTTGTTCTTGTTTAATATGTAACAAATTTCGGGATTTTAATAGTGTATCTAACCGATTATAGCGTTCATTCTTAAACGACAGCACATTGCTAGCAATATTTTGCAAATTTTGCAGGTATTTAAGCCGTGCTTTTTCTAACATGAGAAGTTTTTTCTGATAAATCAGATCCGTACGTAACTCATCAGGATCAGCAATTTCATTCTTAGCGACTGTTAATCCAAAAATACTCAAGACATTGAGCTGGTTATCAATCTCCTGAACACTTTTTTCCAACCATACAATGGTTTGTTGGGTGTCTGTCAATTCAATATTGATACTATCTAAATTGGACTTAGAGACCGAAATATCAAGTGACGCCTTGTCAAGATGACTCTTGGTCGCTTTGACAACTGTTAATCCAGAAATTTGCTTATCGTGTTGTTGTTGAAGATCAGTAAGCTCACGCTCCCCCTGACCTAAACGGCTTTTTAATAAATTGATTTGCTCAGACACAAGTTGGATACGATCAATGGTAACTTGCTCATCCGTATTAGTCCCTATAGCGTGAGCCGAAATGATAGTCATGCAAATGATGAGCACGATTGCTCCAAGTTTTTTAATCAGCAGTTGCATGCACATGGCAGATTACCTCTTCTTTCAACAGCATCAGTAGCAGAATTCCTGGGAAGCATAGTACAAACGACCAGATGTAAAACTGTGTCCAACCTAAATTCTCCACCATCAAAGCCGCCATTGGCCCTAGAAACACCCGTCCCAAAGAGGCCACGGCGGAAAGTAAGGCAAATTGACTTGCCGTGTATCGGTGGTCACATAGCGACATCATCAAAGCAAGCAACGCTGCTGTACTTAAACCGCTACAAAAATTTTCTATGAAAACCGACGCTGTCATTAACAAAAATTGTTTGCCCATGACCGCTAACAAAGCGAACATGAGATTTGAAAACGCTTGGACAAGTCCAAACCATAATAATGCACGATAAATATTCCAGCGCGTTAAAATAAAGCCGCCAACAAAACCACCAAAAACCATAGCAACGAAACTGACAATCTTATAGGCAAGCCCCACTTCGGTTAGTGAAAAACCCAGTCCATGTAAGAGAAAATTGGTCATCAAAGATAACGCAAGTGCATCCCCGAATTTATAAAAAACAATGAAAAATAATAACAGTATAATTTTGTCGCGCCGTAATAAATCAACCAGTGCTTTTTTGGTAGTTTGATATAAGCTATATGCAGAAGATGCCACTTCGTTTGCACGTGGAGCAAAATAGGTCGGTATCATAGATAACATCATTAAAAGCGCCATGAGCTCGTACGTTTTTGCAAAGCCAACGTAATCTGCGTATATCAGTGCCAAACCACCCGAAACTAATAATGCCACGCGATATGCAAAAACAGTATAAGCAGCCCCCAAACCACGTTCTGCAGGCGCTAATACATCCGTCGTATAAGCATTAATGGAGACATCCTGTGAAGCAGAAAAAAAAGCAACAATAAGCGCCACTGCACCAATATATCCAGCCTGGGAAACAGGATTCATTTGGGACAGCAACAAAAGAGTTATTGCAAGCCCAAACTGCATCAACAAAATCCAGCCTCGACGCTTGCCCAGTTTTGAAAAGCCATAATGGTCCATAAGCGGCGCCCAAAGAAATTTGAGTGTGTAAGGTATGCCAAGTAGCGATAACGTTCCAATTGCCCTGAGACTAACATGTGCCTCAGTAAACCAAGCTTGCAACGTTGCGCCGATTAGAGATAGCGGTAATCCGGATGCAAACCCGAGGATTAATATCGCCAGCAGCCGATGATTTATCAGCATTTTTGATGTTGAGTTTGCCATGGATGAAATACACAGGTTAAAAAGATTAAAACTGGTTTAAATTTTACCACTAAAAACCTGATTTTGATAGACTTTTGTACCTCCCTCAGCACATACACCATTGCGCTTTGGAATTTAGACTTTGATAAATATCCGGCTAGCTTGCATTGGGTATGACTGTTTATTAAAGATGTCTCATCTAAGTATAAACCCTAAATAGGAAAATTAATCATTATCCAGTAACATAGAAGGACTATTCACTTATCCTCACTATTTGAATTTGTTATAGCAGTATCTGTGTTCTGCTGCATATGAAGTAGGATGGTGGGCAGTACAAGGATGCGTTGAGATTTTCGGATATCATATTGGAGGCGTAGCATTATGAAGCAAGCATATATTAAAACTGCTCTTCTTGTTGCAAGTTTTGGTTTAGTGGTCAGTTGCTCATCAGCAAATACGCAAAATGAAAATACCACCATAGGCGCAGTCACCGGCGCAGTAGTCGGTGGTGTGGCAGGTAGCGCGATTGGCGCAGGCACCGGTCAAGTTGTAGCCATTGGTGCAGGTGCAATCGTGGGTGCACTAATTGGTGGCGCTATAGGCCATTCTATGGATCATTCTGATCATGTAGAAGCCACTTACGCTCTCGAACATACTCCTAAACATAAAGCCCATCATTGGAAAAATAATAAAACAGGCGCACATTACACCGTGATCCCAACTAGTGAGCGTATTTCACTTAAAGGACACTCGGATTGCCGCAACTATCGCACCATCGCGTGGATCAATGGTAAAAAACAGCAAGTTACAGGAACTGCATGCCGCAAATCGAATGGTTCATGGGAAGCAATGTAACCCTACTCCGTGATCAAGTCAGCACCTAACATCCAGGAGCTGACTTTTTTACTCGATGATTATTCGACGTTCTAGTACACCGATTCACTGGTTTTGTCCCCTTGGAATGACGGACGAGCAACTGGATTGCAGGATGCAATCTATAGTGATGGATGTCGCACTTGGAGCGAGGAGTCACTCTAAGGGGACAAAATCAGTGAATCGGTGTACTAGGACGTCTTTCGAGAAGAAATAAAAAGCGGATGGAATGCCTTATTTAGGGTGTAGTGATTTTTATTTTGCGAAAATCAGTCTAAAATACTCTCAGTACCACGAAATATAACTTAAACCGAGTCAAAACTGAGAATCCCTTGAATGACTATTAGCGTATTTAATCTTTTTTCGATAGGGATAGGCCCATCGAGTTCCCATACTGTAGGCCCAATGAAAGCTGCAAAGGCATTTGTTACCCGATTACATGATCGTGGAGAATTATGTCAATCCAAGCGGGTTAAAATCGAATTATTTGGCTCTCTTGCATTTACAGGAAAAGGACACGCCACGGATGATGCCATCTTGTTAGGCCTTGAAGGCAATACACCTGACCATATCAATCCTGACATGATAAAACCATGGGCTAAAGAAATCATAGCGAATAAAAATATCCAATTAAATGGTACACAAAACGTATCTTTTGATTATGTTTCTGATTTTATTTATAACTTTAAAGAATTATTACCAACGCATACCAATGGCATGCGCTTTAGTGTTTATGACGCTAGTCAAAACGAGATAACCTCAAGAATTTATTATTCTATCGGTGGTGGATTCATTTTAGATGAGGATGAAGCGTCCCACCCACTTAGCGCCGACACGTCCGATTTCCCCTATCCCTTTTCAAGCTCCAAAACACTGCTGCAATTATGCGAACAAAACCACCTTGCTATTAAAGATCTCATGCTAATAAATGAATGCAGCCTACGACCTGAATCAGATGTGAAAGAACGGTTGATGCATATTACAACCATCATGCGTGAATGCATAGACAAAGGGTGCCAAAGCCCAGGCATTTTACCCGGTGGACTCAAAATCAAACGACGCGCCCCTGGTCTTTATCAGAAATTACTCGCTAAAGGCAAGCCGCAAACTTATGAGCATATGGACAGTATGGAGTGGTTGAACTTATACGCCATTGCCGTCAATGAAGAAAATGCAGCAGGTGGCCGCATTGTTACCGCACCAACTAATGGTGCAGCCGGCATTATTCCTGCAGTTTTACACTATTATCTCACCTTTTATCCCCAAGCTAACAAAGAAACAGCCATTGATTTCTTGTTAACCGCCTGCGCAATTGGAATTTTATATAAAAAAGGCGCTTCTATTTCCGGAGCTGAGGTTGGCTGTCAAGGTGAGGTGGGTGTCGCCTGTTCCATGGCTGCTGGCGCTTTAACTGCAGTGCTAGGCGGCACGTTATATCAAATCGAAAATGCTGCTGAAATTGCCATGGAACATCATTTAGGCATGACGTGCGACCCCATTAATGGTCTCGTGCAAATTCCCTGCATTGAGCGTAATGCGATGGGCGCAGTGAAAGCAGTGAATGCTACACGCTTAGCTTTGTTAGGCGATGGCGTGCATTATGTATCGTTAGACAAAGTCATTGCGACTATGAAGCAAACCGGTAAAGACATGATGACAATTTACAAAGAAACGTCTCAAGGCGGTCTTGCAGCCAATCTACCTGAGTGCTAATTAGCGGTAGTGCCTCAAACTCGATAATCAAGGTAAGCATTCACGGGGTAGGATGCAGTATTCATTTTACCCCTATTTCTTCACCCCTTTACTCTCAGATAACCTCTGCTTACGCATTTTTCGCAATTGCCATAGAGTCGATAACGGGCCTGAGACAATATAAATCAGGAATACAGCAAAAAGCATTTCTGCAGGCTCCAAAGCGATAGCTGCAATAATAAATACGGTTAGTACAACTGTAAAAAAAGGTACTTTCCCTTTAAAGTCGACTGATTTAAAACTGGAATAACGAATTGTGCTTACCATAAGAGCTGCAATAATGATAGTGAACACAGCAAAGGGGATAGCAACAGTCACGCCGTCAATTTCGTATACTGAACCCATCCAGATGATACTTGCGATAATACCTGCAGCTGATGGACAAGGTAAGCCTTGAAAATATTGCTTATCGTTAGACTGGGTATTAAAACGAGCCAAGCGTAGTGCTGTCGCTGCCGCATATAAAAACGCAGCAAGCCAACCTAGCTTCCCCAAATGTGATAACGACCAGCTATATAGAATTAATGCGGGTGCAATTCCAAAAGCCACCATATCTGAAAGACTGTCGTATTGTGCCCCGAATGCGGTTTGGGTATTGGTTAGGCGTGCCACTCTACCATCCAAGCCGTCTGCAATCATCGCAATAAATATGACAACCGCCGATGTCTCAAAATGGCCTTTCATAGCAGCCACAATAGAATAAAAACCCGCAAACAACGCTGCCGTTGTTAGAAGATTAGGCAGAAGATAAATGCCACGTTGAGGAATCTTTCCCGACGGCTCGTCCAAATCGAACTGCTGTTCTTGGTCAATACTCATGAACACCTCGTCTCGAATGCTTGAATTGCTGCTTTTAACTCCGGATCCAAAGGGGCCTCTACTTTAATTCGCTGCAAAAGAGAAGGCAAAGTAAAATCAATTGATTTTGCATGTAAAAACATGCGCTTTAATCCTAGCTTACGGACCTGTTTATTAAATTCAGGGTCTCCATATCGATCATCGCCAGCGATAGGGTGACCCTGATGTTTTGCATGCACGCGTATTTGATGGGTACGGCCAGTAAAAAGCTTAACTTCCATTAAAGCCGCTTCCCTCTTGAATGATTTAATCGTATGGAATACAGTCAATGCGGACTTACCTCCATCACGCACCTCAACCACATGTTTACCGTCATCGCGATAATTTTTATGCAAGGGATACGACACTCGCAACTCAGAGTCCTTCCACTTGCCCGCTGTTAATGCCCAGTAGACTTTGACGACCTTACCCTCGCGCAGTAGAGAGTGTAACTCTCGCAGTATGCGTTTTTTTTTGGCTAAAACCAAACACCCTGACGTTTCTGAATCAAGGCGATGGGCTAATTCCAAATTTGGAAACTGAGGATACCTATGTCGCAATGCTTCTATGATACCCACCCGTACGGTACTGCCAGCATGAACAGACATACCAGATGGTTTATTTATAATCAATATATTTTCATCCTCATATAAAATACGATCTGTTAACAATGCAACTGTGTCTTTACTAGGGGGGATGTGCTTAGCCTTTTCATCCAAGAAAAGAGGAGGTAATCTGATGCTATCTCCCTCGATTAGTCGATAACTTGCAACAATTCGCTTTTTATTGACGCGAACTTCGCCTTTTCGCAATATTCGGTATATTCGCGATTTTGGAACACCCTTAAGGTGTGTTATTAAAAAATTATCTATCCTTTGTCCGGCTAAATCCGCCGACACGATAACATACCGTATCTCAGATTTAACCTTACCGGCATTACTAGACTGCCTCATGGTGAACCACCCTCTGGTTTTTAATTGATATAAAATCAAGATATTGGTAATATTCGTTTTAGCCTTAAATGGTGTATGTTGGCTGATATTTTACAGCCATTACGAACAAAGTAACGTGCTTTAAAGCACTGATGAAGAGAATATAGTTTTTATAGTTTACGCTTTAAGCGATAAAGAGCGATAATTCCTTTTGGTTTGATAGAAATAATCAAACTAACAAATATGAATGGTTTTGTAGGTTTTCCAAAAACCGATTGCTGGCGTGTTGAAAAAACTAACCGACTCAACAGGGACCAGTGGTTAGGGCTCTTAGCCCTTTTGTTGTGATAAGCAACAACTTATCTGCTCTATATAAAAACGACCATCTTTCATCCTAGTGCAATGTAGGCACATAATATTATATTAAGTGGATGAAAACATGAATAGAATGCTTATTAACGCAACTCATAAAAATGAGGAGATGCGTATTGCCTTGGCTACTGGCCAATTCCTTTATGACTTAATTATCGAGTCAACTTTTCGTGAGCAGAAACAATCCAATATCTACAAAGGTAAAATCACTCGCATTGAACCGAGCTTAGAAGCAGCATTTGTTGATTACGGCGAGGAACGCCATGGCTTTCTCCCGCTCAAGGAAATTGCTCGCTCTTGTTTTAAGAAAGAGTACGCTGATAGTAACAGGCGTCCAACTATCACCGAAGTTCTCGAAGAAGGTCAGGAACTGATTGTTCAAGTCGAAAAAGAAGAGCGTGGCAACAAAGGCGCAGCACTAACCACCTTTATTACCCTGCCTGGCTGTTATCTTGTTCTCATGCCTAATAATCCACGTGCAGGTGGTGTCTCACGCCGTATTGAGGGTGATGAGCGCGATGAGCTACATGGCGTTCTTAACACCCTACACGTACCTGATGGTATGGGTCTTATTATACGTACTGCAGGCGGTGGCAGATCGCAGGAAGAGTTACAATGGGACCTCGAAATTCTTCTTAGACTTTGGGACGTTATCCAAAAAGCTGCTAACGAACGCTCTGCCTCTTTCCTCATTTACCAGGAAGGCAACGCTGTCATACGAGCATTACGTGATTACTTACGTAAAGATATTGATGAAATTTTAATCGACCATCAAGATGTGTATGAAGATGTCGTCAATCACCTTAAGCTTATTCGTCCAGACTTTGTCAATCGGGTTAAGCTATACAAAGATCCTACGCCACTCTTCACACGATTCCAAATTGAAAGCCAAATCGAATCTGCATTCCAACGCGATGTGCGTCTGCCCTCAGGCGGATCGATTATTATCGATCATACTGAAGCTCTTGTTTCCATAGATATCAACTCTGCGAAATCCACTAAGGGTGGTGATATCGAAGAAACGGCTTTGATGACTAATCTCGAAGCCGCAAATGAAATCGCAAGACAATTACGTTTACGCGATATTGGCGGCTTAATTGTCATTGACTTCATTGATATGACCCCAATTCGCAATCAACGTGAAGTCGAAGAACGTCTACGAAAATCATTAGATATGGATAGGGCACGCGTACAAATTGGCCGCATATCACGCTTTGGATTATTAGAAATGTCTCGCCAAAGACTACGACCATCGCTTGGAGATGCAAGCCGCGTCACATGCCCACGTTGCTTAGGCCAAGGGACAATACGTGGCATAGAATCATTAGGACTTTCCATTATTCGCATCATCGAAGAAGAAGCCCTGAAGGAAAATACGGCCCAAGTTCGTGCTATTCTACCTACTGAAATTGCGGCTTATCTTCTCAATGAAAAGCGACAAGCGATTATTGACATTGAAAAACGGCAAGGCGTCGCCGTCATTGTTGTGCCGAGTGCCCATCTCCTCACACCGCAATATGATGTCGAACGAATTAGGTTATCTGATATCACTGAAAAAGATGAAAAATTGGCCAGTTATAAATTAGCAATTAAGCCAGAAATATCCAGCCAAGCTACCACTATCATGCCACCTATTCCGAAAGCACATCAGGAACCTGCTGTTAAAAGTATGGCAATGGAAGAAATGCCAGCGCCAACAACCATACCACCACAACCGCTACAAAAGGAAAAAGGCGAGCGGGGTTTATTGAAAAAATTATTCACATTCCTATTTGAGAAAAAAGGACTACCTGTCTCAGAATCGGAAGATGAACAAGGCGGGGAGCAAGGTGGCGTTAAAAAGCATGGCAGAATACGCCCACCCCAACTAAGGCATAAAGGCCCTCGTCATCGTCACCGCGGTGGTCGTAGGGATCGTGGACGACATGGTAGTGGTAGCGGTAGTAGTTATCGTAATTTTGAAAACCGTGATAACCGATCAAAAGAAGGTAGAAATACACGTGATCAGCAGAGGGATAATGAAACACGTGACTCCCAACAAACAAGTACCGCATTAAACAGTCAACCTAGTAGCAATGTATTACAGGTATCGGATCAGCCTCGTCATACTGAGCAACCTATGCAGTCTGTTAATCAACCCTCAAAAAATTATCCATCTCCTGAACCTACTGTAAAATCCATTGCATCGCCAGGTAATGCCAGCAGCCCTAATCAACACAACACTAGTATTATTAATCAACCGCCTGTTAATCAACCCTCTTCCACCCAGCCCATAGAAAGTGGTAATGAGAAAAGTGAGAGAAAACCAAGGCCACGCTTCCACCCACGGCATAGGCGTGCAAAGCAACATTCCACAAGACATGAGCATGGCGAGCAACATCGTCACACGCTTGAAGGCGAGGATATTTATAGCACCAAGAAGAAGGATGGTGACAACTAAGAAAGGTTCTTGACGAACGAGCAAATGGATTGCAGGATGCAATCCATTGCTTACTGGATCGCGCTCGGAGCAAGGAGTCACTCCAGAGGAACAAAATCAGTAAGTCGGTGTACTAATTTTCTTCTTCACTACTGAGACGTCTAGCCCTAGATTCCAACATAACGGGAATGTCGTTGATAATAGGATAAGCAAGACGATCAAACCGGCAGATCAGCTCCTGGTTGCTTTGATCATAGAGTAACTCCCCTTTGCAAACGGGACATGCTAGTATCTCGAGTAACGTTTTTTCCATTGTGGCTTTATCAACGTATAAATAAATTAGTGGTGATACTACTCGGAAGTAAAATGAATGACAACGTATCCATTCAACCTCAGTGCTGTTGATTCTTCATGGCAAGAATGCCTCCAAAAAGGATTAAATAAGATAGATTCTGCCTATTTAAAAAAATTACTCCATTCAAAAAACTGGCTGCCAGGGCCAGAAAAAATTTTTAGCGCTTTCTCATTGCCAATAGATAATGTTAATTACGTATTATTTGGTGAGTCTCCTTACCCGCGCCCTGAATCTGCAAATGGCTTTGCGTTTTGGGATGCCTCAGTCAATGAACTTTGGTCTCCTACGGGTTTAAGTAAAAAAGTGAACCGTGCGACATCACTCAGGAATATCCTGAAAATGTTACTCATTGCTGAAGGGTTACTCAATAAAAATAATGCTAGTCAAGAAGAAATCGCAAAAATAAACAAAACGTTATTCCTGCAAACTAATAATGCATTGTTTGCGAATCTTCTGCGACATGGATTTTTATTATTAAATGCCACCCCCGTTCTACAATCTTGCTCACCACAAATAGATGCCCGTGCATGGTACCCATTCACGCGGGAAATATTGGATTGCCTACTCCAAAAACGTCGGGATATAAAATTCATTTTATTAGGTCGTATCGCGACCACAATAGATAAATTAATTCATTACCCTCATTTGGATAAGCTTTACGCTGAGCATCCTTATAACGTTTCCTTTATTACTAACCCCCGGATCATTGAATTTTTCAAGCCATTGCATTTATTACGAGTATAAAAGCCACCTTAGCCGTTTAAAAAGCATGTTTATGTTTATTTTGGCTGAATATAAATAGGCACCCAAACCCTGATTTTTGTAACTTCTCAATAATCTCGGACATTGATCAATGTCCAAAATTTTTGAGAAGTGACTTATTTATGTATGTGTTCGGGTTATCCGAACATTTACTTATTTATTAGTTAACTTTATGATTTTTAATTAAAAAATATAATGATATCCTTATTTTTTTTCACCACTACCAACGCTCATACGGGTATGTTTGCTATATGTTGTTAAAAAAGATAAAGTTATAATAAATAGAGAGGGATTATTATGCGGATACTTCTAATAGAGGATGATGAATTACTGGGCGAAGGAACGCGTAAAGGTTTAACGCAAGATGGCTATACTGTCGACTGGGTAAAAGATGGGACACTCGCGGATCAAGCTTTAAAGACTGAAAAATTTGACCTCATTGTCCTCGATTTGGGTCTTCCCAAAATGCCCGGGATTACTGTCTTACAAAACTTACGTGAGCGTGGTGACACAACTCCCGTACTAATACTCACCGCACGTGAATCCATAGAAGACCGCGTAAAAGGTCTTGATAGTGGCGCAGATGATTATCTCACTAAACCGTTTGATCTTTTTGAGCTGTTTGCGCGTTTAAGAGCGCTACAAAGACGCTTTGCTTCTAGAGCAGCACCGCTTTTAGTACACAATGATATTTCTCTTGATCCTGCATCGCATACTGTCTCCTACAAAGGTGAGCCCATCAATTTATCACGCAGAGAGTTTGCTTTATTGCATGTCTTACTGGAAAATGCAGGTCGCGTGCTTTCGCGTGAACACCTCACTCAATCACTATATGGATGGGGAGAAGAAGTTGACAGTAACGCACTAGAGGTACATGTTCATAATCTTCGCAAACGCTTTGGCCAAGACTTCATTCGTACCGTACGTGGCATTGGTTATACCATCGAAAAAAGTAAAGATGGAAAATGACAACCGTTCTTATTAAAAGCGTGGGACGGCTTAAATGTTTATATACCCCATCGCGTAATGTTAGCAGGAACCGCTGGGAAAATGATCAAATCGATCAAGTATTTTTTATTAATCAGCTTACTGCTAAGCATTACTATTGCATCAGCAATTAATGGAATTGGTAACTATCTGCTTGATGAGCAAGTGATACAACCTTATTTAGATGGGCAGTTAGTCAGAGTTTCATCGCTCATAAACATCATCAACCAATCGACAAGTTCGCATTCAAAAGTCAGAGCCGATATTATTGACTACCTGCGTAACACTCAGCCCATAACCAAACAAAAGTTTCTATTTCAGGTATGGGGGAAAAATGGTGAATTGCTCATGCAATCAACTGATCAGCCTACCATAGTCTTAAAAGATGCTCCTCTTGGTTTCAGTGATAAAACCATACATGGTGACGATTGGCGTATATACAGCGCCTATGATGATAAAATGCAAGCAAAAATCATTATTGCTGAATTGTATAACTTGCGCCGGGAACTTGCAGACGATATTGCACGTAGTAACGCTAATATCTTACTCATTACGTATCCCGTATTTGGTCTCTTGGTCTGGTTTATCATCAGTCTTGCTCTGCGTTCTGTCAGTCGTGTCACGACTGAAATCTCGAGTCGTGCATCAACATTCCTAGAACCTGTGCAACTGACAGAAATCCCCATCGAGATTAAACCTCTAGTTGCCGAATTGAATCAACTTTTCATACGCCTAAAACTCGCCTTTGAACGGAATAAGCGTTTTGCTGCTGATGCAGCCCATGAGTTGCGCACTCCATTAGCAGCACTAAAGACACACGCGCAAGTCGCTTTAAAATCCGATAATGAGGTTGATCGAAACAAAGCGTTACAAAAAGTTATAGAAAGTGTAGATCGTAGCTCTCATGTCGTCGCACAATTGTTAACTCTAAGTCGCCTAGGTGAGGAAGAAGCTCTTATTGATGTTAAACCGCTTGATCTGCATAAATTATCCACCGAAATCATTGCCTATCTTGCGCCCCACGCCTTAGAAAAAAACATCGAAATTGAGCTTGGACCCTCCCCGGGTGAACCCATTATTTTGGGTAATGATACCGCCCTTGGTATCCTCATCCGTAACATAGTTGATAACGCTATTCGCTATACCCCACGGCAAGGTGAGGTCAAAGTTAGCATCAATGATACGGGCACTCAAATCATCTTCCGCGTCACTGACACGGGCCCTGGCATTCCGGTCGAACTTCAGGAACGTGTATTCGAACGATTTTACAGAATTCTCGGCACCAAAGCGTCTGGCAGTGGCCTAGGTCTCGCTATTGTTGTCCAAATTACTGCCCTGCATCACGCAGCCATTAACCTTTCCACACCTACAAATGGCGTTGGGTTACAATTCGATGTAGCATTTCCCAAGTATCACGCTTAAACTATGCATTCGTTTGCTAAGGGGAACCGTGGGTATATCATGCTAAAACGTTTATTACCGCGCCAAGAGAGTTTTTTCCAATTGTTTCAACAATCCGCAGATAAATTAGTATTAGCCTCAACTGAATTCTCGGACATGTTGCAGCACTTAGATAATCAGCAGCATTACGTGGATGAAATCGCTAAGCATGAAGAAGAAGCTGATCAAATTGCACATACTAATTTCGAACTATTGCATAAAACATTTATTACACCTTTTGATCGTCATGATATCCATCAGCTAACCAGTACCCTTGATGATATTATTGATTTAATTAATCGGATTGCACAGCGCTTCCCCTTTTATCAACTCAAGAATGTTCCTGATGAAATAATCAAACTGGCTAGACTGAGTAATGATGCAACCAGCGAGATCAAAGCTGCCATTTATTGTTTGCATTCACTCAAAAATTCAGCTGACATATTCAAGCATTGCAATGAAATTGATCTTGTTGAGAGTAAAGCACATCAAGTTGTACTCGCTGGAGAAAAAAAATTATTCATGGACGAGCAAGACTTCAAACAGTTTTTTAAGCTGAAGGAAATATACGGCCACACCAAATCGGTCATTAATCGCTGTCAAGATGTTGCCAATATCCTAAAGGGCATCGTACTCGAGTATTCTTAATATGGGTTCTTCTTTAACTTTAGTTATCATCACGATCGGACTCGCGCTTTTTTTTGATTTTTTAAATGGCTTTCATGACGCGGCTAACTCGATTGCAGCCATGGTCTCAACGCGATTGCTAAAGCCTCACTGGGCGGTCCTCTGGGCTGCGCTCTTTAATTTTATCGCTTTTTTATTCTTTGGCGTACACGTTGCCACGACCATTGGCGTAGGACTCGTTGACCCTAGTGTGATCAACATACATGTTATTTTATCTGCTTTACTAGGGGCAATATTTTGGAATATTTTTACTTGGTATTACGGTTTACCATCAAGTTCTTCGCATGCGCTTATCGGCGGTTTGCTAGGTGCAAGCATCGCCAATGCGGGAATGCAACCGTTAAAATGGATAGGGATTAGTAAGGTACTTGCAGCCATTGTGATATCACCCTTGCTAGGCATGATAATGGGTATGCTACTCATGGTATTAACAGCGCGTATTTTCTTTTACTCTACACCAAACAAAGTTGAAGGCTGGTTTCACCGGCTTCAATTTTTATCTTCAGCATTCATCAGTCTCGGCCATGGCAGTAACGATGCCCAAAAGACAATGGGAATCATTGCCATGCTATTGTATTCATCACACTTGATTGGCGATAACTTTTACGTACCTTTTTGGGTCGTTATTTCATGCAACTTTGTTATCGCATTGGGAACTGTTTTTGGTGGTTGGCGTATCGTCAAAACGATGGGTATGAGGATCACAAAACTAAGGCCTGTCAGTGGGTTTTGCTCCGACACCGCAAGCGCTATCACCTTAGCTCTAGCCACCATGTTAGGCATTCCTGTATCCACTACTCATACTGTAACAGGAGCTATTATTGGTGTTGGTTCACTCAATGGTTTCTCTGCGGTACGTTGGGGGGTTGCAAAAAATATTGTTTGGGCCTGGATGCTCACCATCCCTGCAGCAGGCTGCGTCGCAGCAATAGTTTGGAACATAACGCAATTGGCTGCATCTGATTTCACTGTGGCGTTATACACTAATCCATTTATATTATTGTAAATACCGCCACGCTGAATAGTTAGTCGCTTTGTCATCCTGTTTTCCAATTGTCATCCGCACAACCCTTCAACGGTCGTCATCCGCGTAATCCCCAACGGTCGTCATCCGCGTAATCCCCAACGGGCGTCATCCGCGTAATCCCCAACGGGCGTCATCCCGCGCGGCTTTTAGCGCGGGAACCAATGCCTTTCACAAATATGATATCGAGTAAAAAATTTCAATGGATTGATCAAAACTTATTACAAAAGCATTAAAAGGATTTACCTCCAAATATAAGGTCTCACATTCGATGGAAGCTGCATCTCATCGAAAAAAATAATCCTTATTGGAATGATTTGTATCATGGGCTTGTTTGATGGATAAATGCTGCCTTAGTTCTGTTAAAGGCACTGGTTCCCGCGCTAAAAGCCGCGCGGGATGACGCCCGTTGGGGATTACGCGGATGACGCCCGTTGGGGATTACGCGGATGACGCCCGTTGGGGATTACGCGGATGACGACCGTTGGGGATTGCGCGGATGACGACTGTTGAAGGGTTGCGCAGATGACTATTATTCACCAGATATTTACTTGAAGAACTATAGCAACCTTTCTGAAACACACTCTTACTGTAAATGTAAATGCACCATTTGCTTTACGACTTGTAGCTGTGCCTCTATCTTTTTACTAAGCCTCATTGCCATGAGGACTAAACTCGCAAGCGTATTCGTACCAAAGCAAATAAAAGTAGTGAGTGGTCCCCAATGTTTATCGTATAAGTTTCTTGCCTTCAAGTATCCTTTCAAGTCGTGGCATGGATGAGGCGGATCACTCTGAAGAAGATCGCCAAATACATCACAAGAAGAAAGCATCGCCTCTTTGGGATGGGACCAGGAGAACCAATATCCAACATAATACCCCATGTTGGACTTATATTCTGGCCCTTCCTTTCTAGCAATTTTATATGTTTCCCTAAGGCATAGCATGAATGCATGCAACTGACTCTCATCATCAAACGTAAAGTCATCCGCCGACAAAAGCAGCAACATCTCATCCGTATTTAGCCACAATGTTTTTTTAAATTCAGCGTTCTGACAGGTAGTTCTTAATTTTTCCAAATCAAGATTCAGTACGATTTTAAATAAATCCTCATGCTTAATGGTCTCTAGAAATAAGCTCCAAAATTGCTTAGGCACGTATTTATACATAATGTCAGCGAGCTCTAAAGGAGATTGAATGCCACATAATAGATTGGATACTAATCGCACCTTACCCTCTTCCCCATAACTTGCTAAGACTCTATAATTATCGCTTCTCAGTGCTTCTATCAATGCCATCTTGCATTCACTCTTATTTTTATTTAACTGAATGGCTTCATAATATTGGCTTGCCTCTTGTGAATGATTGGCAATAAGCCCCTCTTCATCTAAATTCAATGACTTTATCAATAAATCCGAAGGGAGTGGTGAGCTTGATGGAACATTTGATGACGATGATTTGGACCTCGATCTAGCAAATTGTACCTTGTACTCAAGGTAGGTGAAACATTGTTCCACACTTAATGGTTTTTCATCTGATCCTAAGATGAACTCATGGAGCTTTAGACTATTCAAATCACCGCGAGAGGGAAAAATGTAATTAATCGATTTCACGTTGGGCATAAGAAGATCATACATTTGTTTGTTATCATATTTAGATAAATTGCAAGCCAACATAACACAAGCTAGATTAATGGACGATGTCGGTGTAAGTGAAAGACTCGCGTCAGTCATTAGAGTAAGATAATATCGCTTATTCAACCATGTATAAAACGCATGCAAATTTTCTGGCGTCGCAGTCTCCATGCAGTGTACGTTTTTACTTAGAAGACTGACCAAACTAGCTAGCGACATATCAGATTCGAGCTGTATGAGGAGGGCAATTGCTTTTTGATCATCTGGCAACGCTTGGATATTCATCCTATTTTGAGGCAACAGTTTTATTTTATATAATAATTCTTCAACCAGATCGTTGACTAGCCTTGCATTCATGTCCCTCTCCTCATTTATATCGAACAAAATCCTTAATACACATGAACAGTAACTCTCCTTGAATGTGAGTAAGCGTTCACGGGGTAGGCGCAACGTTCATTTTTCTTCTCAATTAACCACGCTCATCTTTGATCGGGTTTCGCTCTCGCAGGCTCTTGCCTACTCGTTAAATTGTTCATAAAAATGAACGTTGTGCCACCCCGTGAACGCTTGATAAATTGGTGAAGCAAAGACAATCCTTCTCAACAAGATAAAGGTTAAATCTTAAGGTTTTATTAAATGAATTGATTTGCGGTAACTATTCCAGGGCATTCATTATTTTATATGTGGATGTTCACTATCTGACCCTGACTCGGTCTCAGAATCAGTCTTAGACTCATCGATTTTTGCGTTTACCCGTGGTCGATTGTGGTATACAGTACCACGTAGTTCTTTTATTTTTCCCATCACGACATCATGCTTCTTCGTATCAATCTCGACCGTTTGCTCCACCGACCTTAGCATCACTGCCAAATCGGTTTGACATTTTCTTAATCCTGGATTGACCTTACCATTTGTATTTCCCAATTCCTCATTTAGTTTTGTACATTCAAGTAATGTATCTTGAAGTAAACGAATTAATCTTGATTTAGGATCCTCGGGTAATTTGGCGATCGATTTCGGCACCTCTGCTACATGATGTTCCCCCTCAAAAAATTGCAGGTGTTGTTGGTGGTGTTCAGCGTGTTCCGTGTTTATTGCTTGCGAAGTCACCCTAGGCTGCGCTCTTTCTGTAGACGTTATGGGAGGATGAAGAGGTAGTCGCACACCTTTTGCATCGGCTGGCGAACTCGTCATTGAGTTAGGTGCTGGGGTGGTTGTTTGTGTCCTCAAGGGTGTCGTTGGCAATGGTTTAGGAGAAGTGGCTTGCGCTCTCCTCATGGGTGTCGTTGGCAATGATCGTACAGGGGTAGCTTGTGCACTCGTGGGTAGTGTTGGCAATGATGGTGCAGTGGCTGCTTGTGCACTCACGGGTGGTGTTGGCAAAGATGGTGTAGGGGCTGCTTGTGCACTCACGGGTGGTGTTGACACCACCACT
>Ga0207082_1062_pt1 | contig 23732 bp, 16 predicted proteins | sample Alteio_BWMinHeat_56_FD_153588 | JGI IMG/M metagenome (GOLD analysis project Ga0207082, IMG submission 153588) | Enriched cells from forest soil in Barre Woods Harvard Forest LTER site, Petersham, Massachusetts, United States -... | ecosystem: Environmental > Terrestrial > Soil > Temperate forest >...
CTTTACTGGATGCGAATGAAGGTATCCGTTTTCGCGGATTCTCAATACCAGAGTTGAGAGAGAAACTACCTAAGATCGAAGGTGGTAACGAACCACTTCCTGAAGGGTTGTTTTATTTGATGCTGATGGGAGAGGTGCCTACACACGAAGATGTAGATCATATTTCTGCTACATGGGCACGTCGTTCACATGTTCCTAATTATGTGTTTGATGTTATAGAAGCATTGCCGGTAGGTACTCACCCAATGACGCAATTTTGTGCTGCTATACTTGGTTTGCAAACAGAATCAAAATTTGCAAAAGCTTATACTGAGGGTATCAGCAAAAAAGAATATTGGTCTTATGTTTACGAAGATACTATGACACTTATTGCACGTTTACCACGTGTTGCTGCTTATATATATCGTCGTAAATATAAAAATGGTGAGCACATCCAACCAGATGGTATGCTCGATTGGGCAGGCAATTTTGCTCACATGCTGGGTTATGAAGATGAAAGCTTTAGAGAATTGATGCGTTTATACCTAACCATTCATGCAGATCATGAAGGTGGTAACGTTTCTGCCCATGCTACTCACCTTGTAGGTTCTGCTTTAAGTGATCCTTATCTTTCTTTCGTTGCTGGTATGACAGGTCTTGCTGGTCCATTACATGGTCTTGCTAACCAGGAAGTGATACGTTGGATAGAAGAAATGAACAGAGAACTGAACACGGAGAATCCTTCTAAAGAACAGATAGCAGAATATATTAAACGTACTTTGCTGGAAGGTAAAGTTGTACCGGGTTATGGACACGCTGTATTGCGTAAAACAGACCCTCGATTTACCGCACAAATGGAATTTGCAAAGCGTCATTGCCCCGATGATCCGATGGTGCAAACCGTATGGAATGTATATGAGGTAGCGCCACCAATATTGGAAGGTACCGGCAAGATCAAAAATCCATGGCCAAACGTGGATGCACATTCAGGTGCATTGCTGAAACACTATGGTTTGATAGAAGAGGATTTCTATACAGTATTGTTTGGTGTATCCCGTGCATTAGGTGTTTTAGCTAGTCTTTGTTGGGACCGTGCACTTGGTTTCCCTATCGAACGTCCAAAATCTATTACTACGGAGTGGGTGAAGAAGTTTATAGCAAAAGGCGAGACCGTAGCATAGTTAATAATTTAATAACTCAATAATAATTTAATAAAGCATGCAGCTAACTGCTTGCTTTATTGTTTAAATATACTTGGTATTCAAAAAACTTAAAAAATGAATAAAGGACCGATTTCCCAATTTATACAGCATCATTATCGCCACTTCAATGCGGCTGCATTAGTTGATGCCGCAAAAGGATACGAAACACATTTGCTTGAAAATGGTAAAATGCTGGTATCTCTTGCAGGTGCTATGAGTACTGCTGAACTTGGTATCTCTTTGGCAGAAATGATTCGCCAGGACAAGATCCAGATCATTAGCTGTACAGGTGCCAACCTTGAAGAAGATGTCATGAACTTAGTAGCTCATACGCACTATAAACGCGTACCTAACTATCGTGATCTGAGTCCTAAAGAAGAGTGGGAGCTTTTGGAACAAGGTTATAATCGTGTTACTGATACTTGTATCCCTGAAGAAGAGGCCTTCCGCAGGATACAACGCCACATCTTTAAAATATGGAAAGATGCACAGGATAAAGGGGAACGTTATTTCCCGCATGAATATATGTATAAGCTGTTGTTGAGCAAAGTAATGCAGGATGACTATGAAATAGACCCTAAACATAGCTGGATGATTGCTGCGGCAGAAAAGAACCTGCCTATCATCGTTCCGGGTTGGGAAGATAGCACGATGGGTAACATCTTCGCTTCTTATTGCATCAAAGGCGAATTGAATGCATCTACCATGAAGAGTGGTATTGAATATATGGTTTGGTTGGCTGATTGGTACCGTAATAATTCAGGTGGTAAAGGTGTTGGTTTCTTCCAGATCGGTGGTGGTATTGCCGGCGATTTCCCAATTTGCGTAGTGCCTATGATGTATCAGGACCTTGAATGGCATGATGTGCCTTTCTGGAGCTATTTCTGCCAGATAAGTGATAGTACTACTTCTTATGGTTCATATAGTGGTGCAGTGCCTAATGAAAAAATCACCTGGGGTAAACTGGATATTAATACGCCTAAATTCATTGTAGAAAGTGATGCAACCATTGTTGCGCCTTTGATATTTGCTTACCTTTTAGGCTGGTAATAATCGAATTTCCTATTTGTTGAAAGGAGATAGTTTTTACTATCTCCTTTCATTTTGTTGGTAATGTCTATGACAGCATATTAATCTGCTTTTACCAACCTCATTTCTTTTATATCGGCCATAATACGTTTCGCAATATTGCTGGCAGTAGTTTCACTACCGCTCTCCGCATATATCCTAATTATTGGCTCAGTATTAGATGTGCGTAAGTGTACCCAATCATTATCAAATTCTATCCTTAAACCATCTTCTGTATTGATTGGTTGTTTCTTGTATTTGTCTTGTATCTTTTTAAAAATGTCTTTAACATTTACATCTGCATCCAGTTCGATCTTATTCTTTGATATGAAATAATCAGGATAAGTACCTCTTAATGTTTTAACAGTTTTACCTGATTTGGCAAGATGTGTAAGAAACAAAGCAATGCCAATAAGTGCATCCCTTCCATAATGTAATTCAGGTACAATAACACCACCATTTCCTTCACCACCTATTACAGCATTTACTTCTTTCATTTTCTTTACCACATTCACTTCACCAACAGCACTTGGATAATAGGTGCCCCCATGTTTTTCGGTTATGTCTTTTAAAGCTCGGGTAGAGGAGAGGTTAGAAACAGTATTTCCTTTTTTGTTGGAAAGAACATAATCTGCAATTGCAACCAAAGTATACTCCTCTCCAAACAAACTGCCATCGTCACATACAAAACATAGTCTGTCCACATCGGGGTCAACGGCAATACCTAATGTTGCATGTTTCTTTTCAACTGTTACACATAACTCACTCAGGTTTTCAGGTAGAGGTTCTGGGTTATGAGCAAACTTGCCATTTACTTCTTCATTGATAACAATGATCTCACTTACTCCTAATGCTTTTAAAAGTACTGGTACTGAAATAGCACCTGTAGAATTTACGGGGTCTACTACTATTTTAAAATTTGCTTTTTTGATAGCTTTTATATCTACCAAAGGGTGTGCCAGTATAGTGTCTATATGTTTTTGAATATATGTCTCGTTATAGCTAACACTTCCTATTTTATTTATTTCAGCAAAACTTGTTTCATTTTTTTCAGCATAGTCAAGGATCCATTGTCCTGCTTCAGCACTTAAAAACTCTCCGTCTTTATTAAGTAATTTTAAAGCATTCCATTCTTTAGGGTTATGGCTGGCAGTAAGTATGATACCTCCAGCAGCATTTTCCATTTTCACAGCCATTTCAACAGTTGGAGTTGTGCTTAAGCCAAGATCAATTACATCTAAACCCATGCATTGTAAAGTAGAAACAACAAGATTACGAACCATCTCACCTGAAATACGTCCATCCCTTCCTAATATGATTGTTTTATTTTTCCCTTGTTGGGCTATCCATGCACCATAAGCAGTGCTATATTTTACAATATCTATTGGCGTTAAAGCGTTTCCCGGCTTTCCCCCTATTGTTCCTCTTATACCGGATATAGATTTTATCAGTGCCATAGTGCGAAGATAATGATTGTTTAAATGTTTGATAGTATATTAATAAGCTTCGTACTAAATTTAAACTAATGAAAATGTGCAGAAGTTTAAACCTCAAAAATACATTGTCATTAATTATTTATTTTATGTAATTAATTGATAGGTATAGCTAGTTACTTTTGCCAATATTCTTATCCTGTCCATCTTTAGGCTTATCTGTATTACTTACTGTATAAAACAAATTCAGGAACTCCTCCAGGTTATTCTTTGATACAGGTATCTCTTTGTTATTACTCATAAGAATTTCCCCATTAGTTGTGTATCTCCGAATATTGTGTAAGTTGACAATGAATGACCTGTGAACTCTGTAAAATTGTTTGTTATCCAATAAAGGGCTGAATCTTCCAATACGATATGAACTAATAATTTCACCTTGTTTCATAATTACTTTGGTATACCCATCTATAGATTCCAGGTATACTATATCATTTTTTTCAACATAGTCTATACCAGACATGCTAGGAATCCCAATTTTATTAGCAATAGATGATTCATGCTCTATTGTTGGAGTTGCTAACTTTTTGTTTTTTATTCTTAAAATAGCATTATTTACTGTTGATATGAATTCCGTTTCATCTATCGGTTTTAAAAGATATCCTGCAGCAAAATATTTAAATGCCTCAAGTGCATATTCTGAATAAGCGGTAACAAATATTACTTCACTTTCTAATTCTGGAACTAATTTCAGCAGGTCCATACCATTCTTGCCAGCCATAGAAATATCAAGAAACACGAGGTCAATATTTAAACTTCGTAATGCCTTAAGGCCATCTTCCCAATTGGTATATTTTCCCTCAATAGCAATATTGGGATATAGCTCTGATAATTGGGATGATAAAAGACCTATGGCATTTACCTCATCATCAATTATTATACAATTATACTGTGCTGCCATGTTGCTGATATTTGATTCTTAATTCTACAATTGTTCCTGTATCTGGTTCTTCTTTATCAGTATAGCTGATGTGGATTTCAGTATTCTCAAATTTATTAAAAATAGTAACAAGATTGTCTATTAGTTCAGTACCATAAGAGTCTTCCTTTATATCATTTATAATACTATCCTGTATATACTTTGATTTTTTTCTGCCAATACCATTATCTTCAATAGTGCATACAATTTCATTTTGAGTATGTCCAGGTTTAAATTCAATAAGTAACTGACCGTGTTTTTTTTGTGGTAACAACCCATGGTTTATTGCATTTTCAACAAATGGTTGTAGTAGGAGAGAGGGTATTTGTATACCTGTTGGTAATGTTTTATCTTTTATAATGCTATAGTCAAATCTTTCATGGAACCTATTTTGTTGTAGTTCAATATAATTCTGCAAGTTTACAATTTCTTCTTCAAGTGTTACAAACCTATTTCGTGATGATTTTATGTAAGAGCGAAGTAGTTTTGAGAATTTTTGAATATGGGTATAAGCTTCTTCCAATTTTTTGCTTTTGATTAGAAATAATGAAGTAGTTAAAGAATTGAAAATGAAATGTGGGTTGATCTGAGCATAGATAGCTTTAAGTTCCAGATCTTGTTGATAGGATTTTTTGGTTTGACTTTTTAAAACTATTTTTCTTGTAACACTAATTATAAGTAAAATAATAAGCAAGAAACATACTATTGCACTTACAATAATAATGTTTACAACTGTTGGCTTTTGCCACCAATAAGGAATAATATAAAGGACAGTTTTTATTTCTTTACTACGCCATGCATCATCAAATGCTATTACAGACAATGAATGATACATGCCAGGGCTTAAAGCAGGTAAGAGTAGCTGGTTATTATTCATTTCATGCCAAGTTGAATCTTGGCCTATCTTATATAAATACCTTAGTTTGCCATTGCCGTCAGGATTAATAACATCAAACTGTAGATTGTTATTTTTTTGATCAATATTAATACTGTCTTTTTGCTGTAGATCGAAGATGAGGTTTTCATTCGTTACGAATATCTTGTATTTATTTATAGCATCTTGGGGAGTATGAATTATCTCACTATCAGAAGGAATGCTAATTGATAGCCAATCATTATCAGTTTCAAGCAGAATTTCATTTCCTTCTATATCCAGTTCCGTCTGAATGGTTTTATAAATATTATTTTTGGTGTTACTATATAGATAGGGAGGCTGATTTACTATATCACTATTTACCTTGCTAAATAATATACCAAATACCCCTGCTGTTATGAGCGTATGATTACTTATATAAACTTTAGCATCTCCTAAATTATATTCGGGATATAATTGATTAACAGCAAATGTTTTTGTGTCTATTTGCCATAACTTACCTGTTTCCTTAATAAACGTTTTACCATATTTATTGTCTACAAGTATTTTCTCAATATTATTAATACCTAGTTTATGAAGATCTGTGTTTGTTAAGTTTACAACACAACTATCATTTCTAAACCCAAGTACCTTTTCGGAGTTATATGCCCAATAAATATTTCTCAATGAGTCATATGCCAAACCTGAAAACCTTTCATTATTAAGTAATGTAAAGATCACTGTATCTTTCTTGTTGACAACTTTAATGAACCCCGGTGTTTTAGAGATATAGTAATATTCATTGTCTTTGTAATGATACATTTCATATGCTCCAAAGCCATATTCATTGATCAGGTCGGATCGATATACTCCTTCAGAAACGTATATATGTTTTCTGTAAGAATAAAAGTTGGATGTATATCCCGTTTTGTTTACAAACCAATATATACCATTTATACAAAGCAATAAACTACTATCCTTATTATAAGGGAAGATTCTAAATACATTTTCTGAAAAATGCTTGCTGTACTTTGTAATTAACTTATTCTTTGTTCTGTATATCTGGGTAAGCAAATGTGCGTCATTATTCCACCAATATGATACATTTTCAGAGGTGTTACCTATATACTCATTCTCTAAAAAATTCTTTACATCAATTTTTTTTACCCTATAGTTAGTAGTATTTGTGTAATTAATTAATAAACCCTTATTATGCGTTCCTACGCAAATATCCCAAAGTGCATCACTAGAGAAACAAGATATATTGCCGTTTTTTAAACTTGAGTCACGAATTATTTCTTGTATGTTGTATTAATTTATTTCATTTAATGACGTATCATAAACATGGATATACTTTTTACAAATAGCATTCATTTTATTAGAAAAAGCATATAAATAGTCTATTGTATCTGGTTTGTTCCAAGGTTGTTTTGGTGATATTTTTATATCATATTTAGCTTCAAAATCTACAGCATGAAAATAAGTATTCATTGGTTTATAGGATACCATATTATTCTCAAAACCGAAATGAAAACCATGTTTGAATGAATCCAAGTACTTATTGTTTGGGTAGTTTAGCTTTGTTAGGGTTATATTTCTATTGTTTATTTTATATTTTACGATATAGGTACTATCTCCTTTTATTAGCAATAAAGTATTGGAATTACTTAATAATGGGTTCCCCTCAAAATCTTTTAATGGAAATCCAAATAAAGAGTCATTATATACCCAGTATATATAGTGATATGCCTTTTTTGAATATGCAGATACAAAGACAATGTTACTATCAGACTCTTTAATATTATTTGGGTATAACAGATTATTTGTAACGTTTACTACTTTGTGATAATTTCCATTAAGAACATACCCAATATTCCGGGATATACCACATAACCAAATTCTTTCTTTTTTATCTTGATACAAACCCCAGATATCCTCATTTGAAGGGCCATTTGTGTGATTATAAAGCTTGGTCTCATATCCATTATATCTCACTACGCCCTTAGGTGTGCATATCCATAAATACCCCATCTTATCAACCATCTGATGATACACATGGTTGGATGGAAGCCCATTATCTTTTGTTAGATTAAATTGATTGTATGTCTGCGCTGATAAGCAATGACAAAATATTATTACCAGTAAAAGACCAATAAATGACCTTTTAAAAAGTTTTTTTAAAATAAACCTTCTGGTTGAATAGTGCATTTATATTGTTTACAGAACTTGGTACAATTTGATCGCTTATATTTTGCGAATAATACCATATGCGAATATAAAACGAATGTTATTAGCTAATACATTATATACGGGCTATTTTTATAACATTTATTTTGCTTAAATAAATGATAATGACATTGTATTTACTCTTTTGCATGACTATTTTGTGTGAAATTTTACCATATGCATTTACTTAAACGTTCACCCTTGTATAACGGCTTATGCCTGTTCTTGGCAAGTATTATGTCTTTGGGCACTCTTGCTCAGGATATGAATACTCCATTGCCTACTGATCCTAATGTAATAAAAGGCAAATTTGCTAATGGACTTACTTATTATATACGTACCAACCATAAGCCAGAGAAAAAGGTCGAATTAAGACTTGTTATCAATGCTGGTTCTATTCTGGAAGATGATGATCAACAGGGTTTAGCACATTTTATGGAGCATATGGACTTTAACGGCACTACCCATTTTCAGAAAAACGACCTGGTTAGCTATCTACAGTCTATTGGAGTGCAATTTGGTGCTGATCTGAATGCCAATACCGGCTTTGACAGGACCATGTATATATTGCCTATACCAACTGATAATCCAGATAATATTGAAAAAGGCTTCCAAATAATAGAAGATTGGGCACATAATGCTTTGCTTACAGATTCCGATATCGATGGGGAGCGCAATGTAGTTCTTGAAGAAGCTCGTTTAAGAAAAGGTGCTAGTATGCGCATGTTCAAACAATATTTTCCACGTGAGATGCTTGGTTCAAAATATGCTGACAGGCTTCCAATAGGTAAAGAAGATATACTTAAGAATTTCAAATACGAATCTATACGTCGCTTTTATCACGATTGGTATCGTCCTGATCTTATGGCAGTGGTGGTGGTTGGTGATATTGATAAAGATGCTGCATTTAAATTGGTAAAAGAACATTTTGAAGGATTGAAAAATCCCGAAAATGAGAAAACTCGCGTTTATGCCGATGTAAAGTCTAGGCAAAAAGAAGAAGCAATGGTTTTGACAGATAAAGAGGCTACTAATGGCAACTTTTCACTTAAATACAATTACACCAAAGCTAAAGAGACAAAAACTTTAAGTGATTACGGTGATGAACTGAAACGTTCTATAATACTGGACATGTTTAATACCCGTTTACAAGATCAGGCACAGGGTAGTACGCCTCCTTTTACTGCAGCATTTGCATATTTCGATAACCAGGTTCATGGCTATGAAAGCTTTACCCTGGCTGCAATATTTGGTAAGGGTAATGCGCAGAAAGCTATTTATGGCTTATGTGCCGAAATGGTAAGAGCTAAACAATATGGTTTTCTGCAAAGCGAATTGGACAACGCGAAGAAAGACATGATGAGTAATGTTGAAAAATCTTACAATGAGCGCATGAAGACCAATAGTCGTAGATATGTAGAGGAATATGCAGGTAATTTTATGAATAATGAGCCTATTCCGGGAATAGAAAACGAATACAACTATTATAAGAAACTAATACCTACTATCACGTTGTCAGAACTGAATGCTTTGGTTAAAACATGGATGAATGATCCAAATACTTTTGATCTTATAACAGCTCCGGAGGGCGACAATGCACTTCCCGATGATCATAATCTTAAAATGATGGTTGCTAAAGGACTTGCCCAGCAAGTAAAACCTGTGGAAGAAAAGAAAATAGCTACCAGTTTAATGGAGAAAAGGCCTACACCAGGTAAAGTAACAGCTACTACCCGTGATGTAGACCTTAATACAACTACTTATACGCTTAGTAATGGAATAAAAGTTACCATCAAGCCTACTACATTTAGCGATGACGAGATATTGGTAAGAGGTATCAAACAAGGTGGAACTGGTAATTATGGATTGGCTGACAGGAATAATATTACCTATGCAACATCTGTAGTAAGATCTATGGGGGTAGGTAGTTTTTCTCCTTCAGACCTTGAAAAAGTTACCTCAGGTAAGAATATCAGGGTACAGTTAATGAATTCAAGTGTGTCAGATATTATACAAGGTAGTACTACTGTAAAAGATTTTGAGACCATGCTGCAGTTGTTACATTTATATATTACAGATCCACGTAAGGATGACGGTCTTTTTAAAGCTTTTATTGAAAAACAGAAAGCAGCCATTCAAAATATGATGTCCAATCCGCAAATGGCATATCAGGACACAACTATGAAAACACTATTTAATAATAATCCTCTTGTTACCGCTATTCCTAAAATGTCGGATTTTGATAAACTGAACCTCGACAGAATATTGGAGATATATAAAAATGAATTTGGAACTGCTGATGGATATAATTTCTATTTCATTGGGAATATTGACATGAAAACTGCTTTACCTCTTATTGAGTCTTATTTAGGTAGTATACCTGCGGCTAACAAGACAGTAGCTTATAAAGACGATGGCGTACGTCCTATATCAGGTCAAAATAAACTGGCACTGAAAAAAGGTAAAGAAAAACAAAGTATGATCACCGGCTATTTCTATGGTACTACTGTGTATTCTGAAGATCTGGCTTTAAAGGCTCAAGCAGTATCTGATATTTTAAATATAAAAGTGGTAGAAGTACTACGTGAAAAAATGGGTGGTATATATTCAGGTGGTTTTAGTGCAGCTGTTTCGAAAGAACCTTACGAACGTTATCAATTCTCACTGCGTCTGCCATGTGGGCCAGAAAATGTTGATAAGCTGATTGTTGCTGCTAAAGAAGAAATTGAGAAGATCAAACAAAATGGCCCAAGCGCTGCAGATCTCGAGAAAGTAAAAAGCCAGATGATTGAAAAATACAAGACCAGCGTTAAAGAGAATTCTTATTGGGCTGACAAATGTATGAATATCATGTTCTGGGGTAGAAACAAGGATAATGTACTAAAATACGAAGACTGGGTAAGTAAATTGACACCTGCTGATATACAAGCTACTGCTAGACAGTTGTTTGATGGTAAAAACGAATTCTATTCTGTGCTTTATCCTGAACCTGAAGGTTCAGAAACTGAAAGAGGCAGCGGAAATTAAGATTTAATTAAATTTTGCTGAGCCCCCTGATTTCAGGGGGCTTTTTTCTTCCTCATTACTTGACCTCACCACTTTAACAGTTTTTCAAGCATTACCTCCTTGCTATTGAAAGATATTATTCGAACTTTGCATAAAATTAATTCTCACACAATGAAACCTGTATTTTCTTTTCGCTATTTGGTGGCGTATGTATGTTTAACTATTGCCACTATTTCTTCTGCAAATGCACAAGATCTTTCTAAAACACTTCCTTTCGATCCTAATAGCATCAAAGGTAAGTTTGATAATGGCCTGACTTATTATGTACGTTCCAATCATAAGCCAGAAAAGAAGGTAGAGCTGCGTTTGGTAGTAAAAGCAGGTTCCATTCTTGAAGATAACAGCCAGCTAGGTCTTGCTCACTTTATGGAGCACATGAACTTTAACGGCACCGAACATTTTCCTAAAAATGAACTGGTAAGTTATCTGCAATCCATTGGTGTACAATTTGGTGCCGACCTCAATGCATATACCTCTTTCGATGAAACTGTTTACATTCTCCCGATTCCCACAGATAAAGAAGGTAATCTTGAAAAAGGTTTCCAGGTAATAGAAGACTGGGCACATAATGCATTATTAACAGACAAGGATATAGATGAAGAAAGGGCTGTTGTGCTTGAAGAAAGCCGTCTGGGTCAGGGTGCAGATATGCGCATGTTAAAGAAATATTTACCAATGTTGGTACAAGGTAGTTTATATGCTGATCGTATGCCAATTGGCAAAGATGAGATACTCAAAACTTTCAAACACGAAGAGATACGTCGTTTTTATCATGATTGGTACCGTCCTGATCTGCAAGCTGTAATGGTTGTTGGTGATATTGATACTGCTACTGCGATGAAATTTTTAAGGCAGCATTTTGCTGGTCTTAAAAACCCACCTAAAGAAAAAGAACGTTTTTATGCCGACGTGAAACCTCGTACAGCTGCTGATGCCATGATCGTAACAGATAAAGAGGCAACAAACTCACTGGTACAATTGATCTACCCTAATGTTAAAAAACATGATGAAATTACTTTAGGGGATTACCGTAAGTCTATATGCCGCAACCTGGCATTGTCTATTCTCAATAAGCGGTTAACGGACCTTGCTCAGGGTAGCGAACCACCATTCCCTTATGCAGGCGTATCAAATGAAGGCTGGATACATGGATATACAGCTTTTAGTGCAACTGCTTTATTTGGAAACGATGGCCCAGACAAAGCTATGAATGCGCTGACTTCTGAGTTGTTACGTGCGAAGCAATATGGATTCAGTAATTCAGAGTTAGAAATAGCTAAGAAAGAGCAGATGAGTTTCATGGAGAAATCATACAACGAAAGAAAAACAACTGATAGTAAAGATTATATAGAAGAATTCATTCGTGGATATTTAACAGGAGAACCAATACCGGGTATCGAAAATGAGTACAGCTATTATAAAGATATGGTGCCTGGTATCCAGCTTTCAGAATTGAATGCACTGGTACAGGATTGGATGAAAGACACCCATACATTCACACTTATCACAGCTCCGGCTAATAGCGATGTAATGCTGCCTACAAACGGTACGCTTTTGGATCTAACCACTAAAGCCCTGAACCAAAAAGTGGCAGCCCCTGAAGAAAAGATCATTGCCAAAGACCTGATGACGAAAAAACCAACACCTGGCAAAGTAGTATCTCAGAAAAAAGAAGATGGGTTTGATGCTACTACTTATACCCTCAGCAATGGTATTAAAGTAACTATCAAGCCTACAATTTTTAAATCAGATGAGATCATACTCAGTGGATTAAAGAAAGGTGGTATCAATAGCTATGGTGTAACCGACAAACAAAATGTAGAACAAGCTTCTGATATTGTCGGTGCTATGGGAGTTGGTGATTTTGCCCCTAATGATCTTAGAAATGTAATTGCAGGTAAAACTATTAAAGTAGATGTTGGTATTGACGAATACAAGGATGTTGTATCAGGCTCAAGTTCTGTAAAAGACTTTGAAAGCATGCTGCAATTATTGAATTTGTATATCACCAGCCCAAGAAAAGACGCAGGTTTGTTTGATGCATTTAAAGAGAAAAAAATTACAGAATTGCAGTTCATTATGTCAAATCCTCAGGTATCGTTTTTCGATACAACGATCAAGACACTGTACAATAATAACCCGCTTGCCCGTACGTTCTTCCCTAAGCCTGAAGATTACAAAAAGATCAATTTAGACAAATCGCTGGAAATATATAAGCATGAAATTGGCTGTGCTGATGGCTACCATTTCTTTTTAGTTGGTAATATAGATCCCGCGACAGCTATACCACTTATTGAAACTTACATAGGCAGTATCCCTTCTGCAAACAAAGCACCTGATTTCAAAGACAATGGTGTTAGGTTAAAAACCGGTATTACTAATCTGAATGTGAAGAAAGGCAAAGAAAAACAAAGCATGATCTTTGCTGCTTATTATGGCGATGTTGCTTATACCGAAGATATATCATTGAAGGCACAAGCTGTTGCAGAGATACTGAATATAAAAGTGATCGAGGACCTGCGCGAAAAAATGGGTGGTATCTATACAGGTGGTTTCTATGCGCAGGTTGAGAAAGAACCTTATGAGCATTATTCAATTGGTATGCAGTTGCCTTGTGGTCCTGAGAATGTTGATACATTATTGAAAGCATCTCGCATGGAAATTACACAACTAAAATCTAAAGGCCCTGATGCTAAGGACCTTGAAAAAGTAAAATCTCAATGGCGCGAAAAACACCGTACCAACCTGATCGAGAATACGTATTGGGCTTCAAAATTAGAATACATCATCTTCTGGGGTAGGGATAAAAACAACCTGCTGGAATATGATAAATGGATAGATAAGATAACACCTGCTGATGTGCAAACTACCGCCAATCAATTATTCAATGGTAAGAACGAATTTGTATCTGTGCTCTATCCTGAAGGCCCGCAGGCGGAAACAGAAAGGGGTAGTGGTAAATAAAATAATTTTTCTAAGAATACCTTAATTAAAACGTCCCGCAACTGCGGGACGCTTTTTTATTGCACTTTCTAACTTTTTCCTTTATGTGGGGTTACTATATTAGTACCCCATCTCTCTACTTCCTCGTGATCCTCTCTGTTACGAGAGGGTATGGAGGGTTAAGCTGGTTGTAAAGCTGCTCGTATTTTCGCCTCTACTTCATCCATCACTTCTTTGTTATCGGTCATGAATTGTTTTACTGCATCGCGACCCTGGCCTAGTTTAGCATCGTTGTAGCTAAACCATGACCCGCTTTTTTGCAGTATGCCCAATTCTACACCCATATCAATGATCTCACCGAGTTTGCTGATACCTTCACCAAATATAATATCAAATTCCACAACGCGGAATGGGGGAGCAACCTTATTTTTTACAACCTTCACTTTAGTACGGTTACCGCTGGCCACATCGCCATCTTTTATCTGGCTTACGCGACGGATATCCAAACGCACAGAAGCATAGAATTTTAACGCATTACCACCGGTAGTGGTTTCAGGGTTACCGAACATCACACCTATCTTCTCACGAAGCTGGTTGATGAAGATACAGCAACAGCCGGTACGTGATATAGTAGCTGTAAGCTTACGCAATGCCTGGCTCATTAGTCTTGCCTGCAAGCCCATCTTGCTTTCGCCCATTTCGCCTTCCAGTTCACCTTTAGGTACCAATGCAGCTACAGAGTCAATAACCACTACGTCTACCGCACCAGATGATATCAGCCTGTCGGCAATTTCAAGACCTTGTTCACCATAGTCTGGCTGAGAGATGATGAGATTGTCTACATCCACACCCAGTTTGCGAGCATAGCTGGCATCAAAAGCATGTTCCGCATCTATTATAGCGCAGATACCGCCTTTTTTCTGTGCTTCTGCTATGGTATGTATGGCTATTGTTGTTTTACCTGAAGATTCAGGGCCGTAGATCTCAATGATACGACCTCTTGGGAAACCACCCACACCCAGTGCCACATCCAGCCCCAGGCTGCCTGTGCTGATCACATCCATGTGCTCATTTTGCTTGTCGCCAAGCATCATTATCGACCCTTTGCCATAGTCCTTCTCGATCTTGTCCAATGCTAATTTTAGCACTTTTAATTTGTCGTCTGCCATTTCTATATTGATTTATATTTTACAAATTCGAAAATCAAATGTAGCTACAAACCAGCTATTCCACCAAAGAACGAACTCAGAAGATATACACATTTTTAATTTGACAATTTGGCAATTCGACAATGTGCCGATGGGGGGCTTGCGCTTAAGTCCTACTTGGGAATTAGGAATTGGGGATTAGGAATTAGGGGAGTGGAAAACTCGCAAAAAAGTCGGCGGTATAAGAACACACGTATCTGCGGGAAAACTTGCAATCATTCCTTAAAAAAGGAAAATTCCCGCCTTGCAGCGGGAACTATATCTTAAAATCAGTTTTAGGTTTTCACCTATCACTTTTGACTTTGTTTTGTTAGATCTTAAAGTGAGAGAACGCTTTGTTCGCCTCAGCCATACGGTGTGTATCTTCTTTCTTTTTGAAAGCGCCACCTTCACCTTTTGCTGCTGCTACTATTTCGTTAGCCAGTTTGTCTGCAATAGTTTTACCGTTGCGCTCGCGGCTAAAACGGATCAACCATTTCATGCTCAGGCTTATTTTACGGTCAGGACGCACCTCGCTAGGAATCTGGAAGGTAGCACCACCTATACGGCGGCTACGAACCTCAACTGCAGGGGTAACGTTTACCAAAGCGCGTTTCCACACTTCGTAACCATCTTCACTGGTCATCTTAGCTACTTTATCCAATGCATCATAAAATGCACTTAAAACCACAGTTTTGTTACCACCCCACATAAGGCAGTTAACGAAACGTGTTACGTTTTTATCGTTGAATTTTGGATCCGGTGCTAACGGAAGTTTTTTTGCTTGTGCCTTTCTCATCTATTTAGATGGATTTATATTAAGTTTATAATTATTTTTTCTTAGCTTTTTCTTTCTTCGTACCGTATTTAGAGCGGCTTTGTTTGCGGTCTTTTACACCGGCAGTATCAAGCGCACCACGTACTATATGGTAACGAACACCTGGAAGATCCTTAACACGACCACCACGTATCAACACGATACTGTGCTCTTGCAGGTTGTGACCTTCACCCGGAATATAGGCAATAACCTCGATCTTATTGGTTAAACGAACTTTTGCAACCTTACGGAGAGCTGAGTTTGGTTTTTTAGGAGTAGTAGTGTACACACGGGTACAAACACCACGACGCTGAGGGCACGCATCCAATGCGCGGGATTTAGATTTGGCGCGGATCTGTTCGCGACCTTTACGAACTAATTGCTGTATAGTAGGCATTCTTGACCTTTAATGTATTTTTTAATGGAGTGCAAAGGTAATACTCTTTTTAAAAGTAACAAAATAATAATTACATGATTTTGCGCTGCAAATATACATTTTTTCAGGGATTTTTGCTAAAACGACCATTTTGTATGGGTGGAATTGGGAATTTGGGATTAGGAATTGGGGTATAGCTGTCACCCTGAGGCTCTCGAAGGGTGACTGTGTGGCTTTCGGTTCCATGTGTCTTTGCGGTCCTCCGAGCCGCAATCTTCCCTTTATGCCTGGGGGCATGTATAGGTATTGGGTGATTGTTCAGTATTGTGTGGGTCTGCTGGTGCAGTAAGAGTAGTTGGCGGATCGAGCCCGCCATGACATAGGGGTGGTTTGTATGGTGATTACTGAAATATTTTGCCCTCAGCCCCTTTACTACTATTCAGCATCGTTGCGTCGCACTCTTATGCGTCTTTCGTTCTATTCTGCCGTTTTTCGAAAATACCGTGCTTTTACGTATTGTTTATTTGGTAAGTATTTACAAGATTGCAGGTAAGTATTTTAAACATAATAGATATGCCAACCTTATTTGACAAAGAAGAAATATTAGTTACAACTCCTAACAAGATGGTTACCTTAACTACTCATAGAATCTATTATCAATATAAGGAAACAGGGTCATCGTATTATCAGAGTATTTTACTGGAACATGTAACATCGTGTGAAAATAGAGGAAATTCTATTGTAGTTTTTTTGTATTTGGCATTTATATCTTTCGCGTTCGGTTTATATATGGTCTATAATTCAGAACAAAATGCCTTTTTCGTTTCTTGTTCAGTAGGAGTGCTTTTCTTAGTATTTTTTGCTCTTACACGTTCAAGTATAATTTTAATTTCTTCTGCAAGTACTAAAATGAAAATAAAGACTGAGGGGATGAAAAGGGAAACAATAATTAATTTTTTGGAAGCTGTTGAGAAAGCAGCCATCGATAGATTGAATAATTTGCAAAATTGATAAAATTTTGTTCGTTTTTTGTAGATTGAAACAAAGAATGAAAAATGAATGAATTTCAAAGTATCATTGATGAACTTATTAAGTTTAGAAATGAAAGAGATTGGGAACAATTTCATAATCCGAAAGATTTAGCTATAGCGATAAGCGCTGAAGCTGGAGAATTGCTTGAATTGTTTCTATGGAAGGATGCAAAAGACGCAAATGTTGAAAAAGTAAAAAAGGAATTAGCAGATATTTTTTCATTTGCCTTTTTGTTAGCAGATAAATATAAACTGGATATTAAGCAAATAGTATTAGATAAGATCAAAGAAAACGCTGAAAAATACCCAATTGACAAATCGAAAGGGAATGCGAAAAAATATGACGAGCTATGAGTTTGACAAGTGTATTTGAAGTCAAGCGGTATGATTTTAATTCAAGTTTATTTAGTGAATTTCAAAATTTACATTACGCTAAAGACCTTTGGCCGATAGTATATATTTTAAGCGATGGCAATTTTAAGGAGGCATATGTTGGCGAAACAACAGATGCTTATTCAAGAATGAGCAGTCATCTAAAAAGCAATTCAAAAAATAAACTTACAGCAGTTCATTTTATTACCAGTGAGAAATTTAATAAATCTGCAACTCTTGATATAGAATCAAATCTTATTAAATATATTTCAGGCGATGGACAATACAAATTAATAAATGGAAACGTTGGTTTAGCGAACCATAACTATTATCAGAAGAAGGAGTTATACTGGGATATTTTCAAATCGATATGGGATAAGCTAAGGTCGGAAGGAGTTTCTAAGCATTCTATCGATTTCATTGACAATTCAGATTTATTTAAGTACTCCCCTTATAAGACTTTAACAAATGAGCAGAGAAGTGGATTGTTTGTAATAATAAATAATTTGTTGAGGTATGACTTTAAAAATTTTATTATCGAAGGAGGCGCAGGTACCGGTAAAACTATTTTGGCCATTTTTCTATTTAAGTTGCTAAATACAAATAATGAAGATTTTAATTTTAATGAATTTAAAGATGACGAATATAAGTTCGTAGATGTCATTAAAGAACTAAAAAGCAAATATCCCAACCCAAAGATGGCGTTGGTTGTGCCGATGTCTTCATTCCGAAAAACATTAAAAAGGGTATTCAAAAACATCAAGGGGCTTAGTTCAAACATGGTTATTGGACCAGCTGAAATTGCAAATGAAAAATATGATATTGTTTTAGTAGACGAGTCACATAGATTGAGGCGAAGGGTTAATTTAGGAAGCTATTTTCGTGCCTTTGACAATGTTTGCGAAAAATTGAACCTAGATAAGAATATTTGTAGCGAATTAGATTGGATTCTTATGCAATCAGATAGAGCGGTTTTCTTTTATGATGAAAATCAATCGATCAAACCCTCTGATGTCAAAAAAGAACAATTTGATTATTTGAAGTTAAAAAAGGACACAAAAATCGAAAGCCTAAAGTCTCAATTCCGAGTAAAGGGTGGTAATGATTATGTTCAATATATCAGCAAGCTATTAGACTGTTCGTTAAATTCTCAAGCAAAAATATTCGATTCTAAAGAGTATGAGTTTGTGTTGTTTGATTCTGTTTCAGACATGGTAAACCAAATTAAACTTCGAGAAAAGGAAAATGGTCTTTCAAGATTAATCGCAGGATATTCTTGGCCTTGGATTTCAAAAAATGATAAATCGTTATTTGATATAAAGATTGACAATGAAGAATTGCAATGGAATGGAGTCAATGAGGATTGGATAAACTCATCAAATGCAGTCAACGAGGTTGGTTGTATACATACAACACAAGGGTATGACTTGAATTACGCTGGAGTAATATTTGGCAATGAGATTACATATGATGAAACTGAAAATAAGATTGTCATTCTAAAAGAAAAATACTTTGATAGAAATGGACAAGTTGGAATTTCCGATATAAATGACCTAAAGGAATTTATCAGGAATATTTACAAGACTATAATGCTTCGAGGAATAAAGGGTACATATGTTTATGTATGTGATGAAAGCCTAAGAAAATATTTCGCAGAGCACATTGCTATATTTAAGACTGAAAGTACTTTGGATTTCATACCCAAGTCGGAAGTTATTCCGTACGTAAATTCTATTCCATTGTATGATTTGAAAGCTGCGGCTGGTAGTTTTAGCGAATTGCAGACTGTATCCGATTGTGATTGGATTGAAATCCCAAGAAGGTATAAGGCATCAAGAGATTTATTTGCTTGTACTGTTATCGGAGAGTCAATGAATAAGATTATTCCAAATGGTTCAATATGTCTTTTTAGAAAATATTTGGGTGGCTCTAGAGATGGCCAAATTGTTTTGGTCCAACACACCGATATTCAAGATCCAGATTTTGGTTCTGGATATACAGTTAAAGAGTATAGGAGTAAAAAATATATAGATGATGAACAATGGGTACATCAATCGATAACATTAAAGCCCTTGTCTAATGATTCAACGTATCTAAATATAGAAATATCTGAAAACGAAGTGACAAATTTGAAAGTGATTGGCGTTTTTGAATGTGTTTTATAGAGTGTCTAATTGGAGATATTGTTTTCTAAATAAGCTAAGGATCCCTGATTAAGCAGCCCACCCACAGTCGCCCTTCGAGTGTCTCAGGGTGACAGATTTGCTTCTCTCGGTAATGCGTCACTCTTCAGGGGATAGGGGCAACTACTCGCAATAAAAAAGGTAATACCTGTACCTGCTGACGCAGCAAGAGAAGATTGCGGGTCAAGTCTCCCAGCTAAGCGGGACAGGCGCAAAGACATAAGAGGGGTGAAGGAAGCCTAATTCCTAATTACAAATTCCCAATTCCTGAAGCAGAACCTACACCTTACTCCTGATTCTGGTTTTGTAAGTGATGCCGGTGGATACATTGGAGGTGAGGACTACGCGGTAAATGAGGTGGTTCTCGTCTTGGTTGCTGATGGTTTCGATATTGGCATGTACGGCGCTGTTGCCCGCACAGTCGGGGCGGGTAGCGCCTTTGATATTATTAACGGCATTGATGGTAATGGGTACGGGTCCGAGGCCTGAGAAATGTACTGCGAAATTTACGTCGCCCTTCTTTTTTTCTGTTTTAGCACCTATGCGCATAGTGGCGTAGGTCTTGAGGGTTGTGCCTTTTTCGGCGTTTTTGCCTGTTATCCAAACGGTGCCGGGAGATGCGATGTCTGCATCCTGGATCTCCAGATCGCCACGGGTATTGTTCTGTACTACTATCTCGATACTTCTATTATCTATATCCGGCATATGTGTATATTTTAGTAGGGGAGAAATGCAAAGGTACGCTTTTTTTCAGTGGCAGATGGCAGTTGCAGTTTGCAGTTGCAGATGGCAGCAGCGGGTGGCAGTAGCAGAAAGCAGTTTTTGTGTGGGTTTAGTGGTGGTATTCAGTCGCAGAAAGCAGATTTTTGTATAGTTTTAGGTTTTCAGTTTTAACTTTTGAATTAAATATATCATGCGTATAATATCATATAATGTAAATGGCATTCGTGCTGCGTTTAAGAAGGGTTTTATTGATTGGCTAAAGACTGATGGGGCTGATGTGGTGTGTCTGCAAGAGATAAAGGCCAATAAGGAGGATATTGATATTGCGGCCGTTGAGGCGCTGGGGTATCACACGTATTGGTTTAGCGCTGAGAAGAAGGGTTATAGTGGGGTGGCAGTGCTTACAAAACGCAAGCCTAACCAGGTGTTTTATGGTAATGGCATTATGCAGAGCGATGCGGAGGGCAGGGTATTGCGCGTGGACTGGGGTGATGTGACGCTGATAAGTGCTTACTTCCCCAGTGGTACGTCGGGCGAGGAAAGACAGGGCTATAAATATATATGGCTGGACGAGTTTTACGACTACCTGAATACGTTGCGCAAAGAGCGTCCCAAACTGATAGTGTGCGGGGATTATAATATTGCACATAAGGAAATTGATATCCATAGCCCGAAGACGAATAAGAATACGAGTGGTTTCTTGCCCGAAGAGCGTGCGTGGATGGATAAGTTTTATAGTAATGATTTTGTGGATTCGTTTAGGGTGTTTAATGCAGAGCCGCATCATTATAGTTGGTGGAGTGCAAGGTTCCCGAGTGTGCGGGAGCAGAACAAGGGCTGGCGCATAGATTATATAAGTGTGTCGGAGCCTCTGAAGAAATCGCTAAAGGGTGCTGAGATATTGCCGCATGTAAAACATAGTGATCACTGTCCGGTGGTGGTGGAGGTGGATTTTTAGGGGTGGGTAGGTTGGGTAAGTTGATAGGTTGACAAGTTGATAGGTTATTGGGGATGATAGGGTTGATTAGTTGAGTGGTTGTACTTCGACAAGCTCAGTATGACATGGAATGTATGGGCAAAAAATAAGGGCCCTGGAAAGGACCCTTCTTTTACATATAGAGGATAAGAGAGAGCGTGTTGTTAAATTCAAAATTTAAAAGTCAAAAATCAAAATTTTATCTTTTGGGGGCTATTAATTCCTAATTACCAATTCCGAATTCCCCAAAAAAACTTACATATTCACAGCACCTACAACGCATAAAAGAATAACAGAGAATAAGAATATTTTTATCAAGGCTTCTATTTTATAAATTGAGGTTACGTTTTTCATGTAATGAGTGCTGTTTGATTTGTTTGTGTTTCTGATGATGATGTAAAGATGCAGCGGCGAATTTGGTATTGAAAATTTTTGAACCTGCTTAACGCGAGGTTTAGAATTGGTTAACAGCTGCTTGTAAATTGATTAACAGGTTTTTGTAAATAGATTAACCAGTGGTTAGGAAAATAAATGGAAGGATTTCCGTAAATGCAAAGCAGTAAAGCATTTCAGTAGATATGCTGAAAAATAAGAAGGCTACTAAGATTATAGGTTCTTAGAATTTGAAGTTGTAAGTGATGCTAGGAATGATCGGGAAGATGGATACTTCAAGCACTTTTACATTGATGCCTGTGTTTACAGAGCCAGTCTCAGCAACGTACAGGAAGTATGGATTGAATCTATCATACACATTGTATACAGATAGTACCCAGTTGCCCTGCCATTTTCTTGGTGTTTTGTGCTGTGGCGTATAGATAACTGATAGATCTAAACGATGGTATGGAAAGAGACGGTATTGGTTGACCGCACTAAAATGTTCGTTCAGTGTATTGTTGATGAAATAATAAGATGTAGGTAGGGTGATGGCATTACCAGAGCCAAAAACAAAATCAGAAGAAATGGTCCACTTCTTATTAAACTCGTAGCTGGCCACTACAGAAATATCATGACGGCGATCGTACTTGGCGGGGAATTGCGCACCACCATTCAGGTCAGGGAATTTGAGCCAGGTCCATGAAAGGGTATAGCCGATCCAGCCGGTAAATTTGCCCTGGGTCTTATTGATGAAAAATTCAGCACCGTAAGCATTGCCATTTCCAAATACATAATCGAACTGTGGATCGCGAACGGTGTTGGGAGTATAGCCATCGCGGTATTGGATAAGGTTTTGCATATCCTTGTAATACACCTCAACAGATGTTTCGATCTTGTTGTCCATTAGGTTCCTAAAATAGCCGAGAGAATATTGCCATGCGATCTCTGGCTTTACGAAGTCTGTACTGGGTACCCAAACATCTGTGGGCAGGGTAGTGCCATTGTTAGAAACCAGGTGTATATATTGATAAGTGCGTGCTATGCTGGTTTTGATAGAAGATGCATCGTTCAGTTGGAAGCGCATGTTGAGGCGGGGTTCGAAGCCTCCATATAGTTTGGCTACTTGTCCGGGGCCATAAAAAGCACTGTCAGTTTTTGTTACCAGGTTGGATGCGTATTGGTAGCTGGTATATGGGCCAACCTGCGCAAATAATGAATAGCGAACGCCTGCATTGATGCGCCACCAAGGATAAGGATCAAATTCATCAGATACATAGGCACCGGCTTCATGCGCGTATTTGATGAAAGAGTTATCAGGATTCAGTACAACGGTATCTGCTTTACCTGATATTTGGTTGGGAATGAATTTGTGATGTATGTATGCTATGCCTGCTTTGAAATGGTGATGGTTGGCGTTGTAGTAATCGAGGTCGGATTTGAAGTTATAATCCTGTATACCTGATGATAGCTTTATGGAGAAAAAGTTCTGGGTGAAGTTGGCAGCAAAATTATAGTCGTTGTAAATAAGCGATGTGTTGACAAAAAGCTTGTCGCTGAACAGGTGATTCCAGCGTAGGGTAGCCGTGTTGTTGCCCCATGGGATATTGGCAGAGAAATCGCTGGTGTTACTGGCAAATTTGAATTTGTCAAGACCAATATAGCCACTCAGGAACACGCGATCTTTATTGCTGAAGATATAGTTGGCTTTTAGATTGACATCATAAAAATAATAACCTGAACCAGATAAGCGACCTGATTCGAAAGGCTTGGCTATTACATCTACATAAGTGCGACGACCAGAAAGCATGAAAGAACCTTTGTTCTTTTTTAATGGCCCCTCTAAAGTAAGACGTGATGCGATCAAGCCTATACCGCCAGATGCATGAAATTCTTTGTTGTTGCCATCCTTCATGGTTACATCTACAACAGATGATAGACGGCCACCA
>Ga0207082_1063_pt1 | contig 23595 bp, 22 predicted proteins | sample Alteio_BWMinHeat_56_FD_153588 | JGI IMG/M metagenome (GOLD analysis project Ga0207082, IMG submission 153588) | Enriched cells from forest soil in Barre Woods Harvard Forest LTER site, Petersham, Massachusetts, United States -... | ecosystem: Environmental > Terrestrial > Soil > Temperate forest >...
GCCACTGTAGAAGGAGTAAAAGTGGTCCAAGGAGGTAACGTACTTACCACACTACCCGTGGCACCGAGTAACACTGCCCCTGCCGAACCTGTCACCATATCCGTATCGACTGTAGACGATGTACTGTTACAGCAGAATGTAGGAAACAATTGGTATCCCGTGTGTATAGTAACGAAAGATAAAATCAAAGCAGGGATCACGGTGATGAATAACGTTCAATGGGGCGATGTCGATTGCAATATAAGATGAAGTAAGCAGGGTGGGTGGATACTGCTTGGCGCAATCTCCCAACGGTGGTCATCTGTGCAACCCCTCAACGGTGGTCATCTGCGCAACCCCTCAACGGTGGTCATCTGCGCAACCCCTCAACGGTCGTCATCTGCGCAACCCCTCAACGGTGGTCATCTGCGCAACCCCTCAACGGTCGTCATCCCGCGCGGCTTTTAGCGCGGGAACCAGCGCCTTTAACGGAACGATATACAGCGCAGCATTTCGTTGATTTACGACGATATATACATAACAATTTTTCATAAGTTTTGATCACTCCATTGAAATTTTTTACTCGATATCCTATTTGTGAAAGGCACTGGTTCCCGCGCTAAAAGCCGCGCGGGATGACGATCGTTGGGAAATTGCGCGGGATGACGATCGTTGGGAAATTGCGCGGGATGACGATCGTTGGGAAATTGCGGGGATGACGATCGTTGGGAAATTGCGACAAAATCGCTTGGTGTTAACAACGATCGTTGGGCGAGTCTACCATTGGATTTTGCAGATGACGATTATTCACCATATATTTACTTGAAGAACTATAGCAACCTTTCTGAAACGCACTCACAGGAATGTAGCAACTGCCATTGAAATTTAGGTTTCAAGACAGTTGCTACTGTTTGTCCATCCTACCCTGCAAATTTGCGTGAGACGGCATCTGTTGCCATCTCTAAGGCGGGTGTTAGCCATGGCGTGAAGTTCTGAGGACAGGTAGTGAGTTCTTGCTGTAAGACGCCCAATGAAATCCAGCGATATGCATGTACTTCTTCAGGGTTTGGTGTAATGAGAACATGGGGAGAAACCTCACCCACTAAGACGTGATCAATTTCATTTTCGGACAACCCATTAGGGAAGTGTGCCTGGTATCGAAACCAGCCGAGATCAATTAGAGAGGCTACGATACCTAATTCTTCTTGTAACCGTCGTTCTCCAGCAGCCGCAACGGACTCACCCGAGCGCGGATGGGAGCAGCACGTATTAGTCCATAATCCTGGCGAGTGGTATTTATGCAAGGCGCGTTGTTGTAACAAGAGTTCAAGCTCTTGTCCGTGGCGAAAAATGAAGATGGAAAAAGCGCGGTGCAACAGATTTTGTTCATGGGCTGACAGCTTATCGGCAAGACCAATTTGTCTATTTTGATCGTCGACTACGATGACATACTCAGGAGTGATGCATTCGGTTGCTGTCATAGCGCATTTTCCAGTAGAATAGAGCCTTTTATAGCCTTACGGCTTTTTTATTTCAAGAAAAATATGAGCTGGCGAGATATATATAAAAGCGGAACAGAGCAAATCGCGACAATTCCTATGCGTGTGGTCGGTCCCGTTAGGATTATTAGTGCTGAAGTCGATGAAGAAGTGCCATTACCGCTTGCGACATTGGAGTCACCATTATGGCCCTCCACGCACCGTGGCGCCCGCGTCTGCACACAAGCGGGTGGCATTAGGGCTACCATTATTGATGAGCGTATGACGCGCTCCATTCTTGTTGAAGCCGATACTGTCGCGAAAGTGCATCATGTTTATCTTGATATCCAAAAGCAGAAGGACCATTTACAATCTATCATCAATTCAACCAGTCGTTTTGCGAAGCTTATCGATATACATGCCGCAATCGTTGGGTCTTTGCTTTATCTGCGGTTTGAATTTCTGACGGGCGATGCTGCAGGGCATAATATGGTGACACTCGCATCGGATCGAATGCTTGCGTGGATATTGTCCACTTATCCTGCTCTACGCTATGTCACGATCTCTGGTAATTATTGCACTGACAAAAAGGTATCTGCGGTCAATGGCATTTTAGGTCGAGGTAAAAACGTAGTGGCTGAGGTGACTATTTCACGCTCACTATGCCTGCGTTTTTTGAAAACCTTGCCTGAAAAAATTGTCGAATTGAATATCAAGAAAAATTTACTCGGGAATATTGTTGCGGGAGGATTACGCACGGCAAATGCTCATTTTGCCAATATGTTGCTCGGTTTTTATCTTGCTACTGGCCAGGATGCGGCAAATATCGTTGAAGGTTCGCAAGGGATTGTACACACTGAGTTGCGTGGTGATGATTTATATTTTTCTGTGACCTTGCCTAATGTGATAGTGGGTGCAGTGGGTAGTGGTAAAACGTTGGATTTTGTCCGTACAAACTTAGAATTGCTTCGCTGTATGGAACAGCGAGAGCCTGGGGTTAATGCCAGACGTTTGGCGATCATTGCAGCATCTGCGGTATTATGTGGTGAATTATCGTTACTCGCAGCTCAAACCAATCAAGGTGAGTTAATGCGTAGCCATTTGAAACTAGAGCGTAAATAAGGGATTAGGTGATGATGGACAAAGTCGATAGTGTCAAAGTCGGTATCGATAGAATAGCCTTATATACTTCTCGCTATGTACTACACCTCGCGACGCTTGCGAAAATACGAAACATAGAGCCCGACAAATATCATGTTGGATTAGGGCAACATATGATGTCGGTGCCACCTCCCGGCGAAGATATTGTCACCATGGCTGCTAATGCTGCGCGAGTGGCATTACGCAATATCGATAGTAATGATATTGAAATGCTACTCTTTGCAACTGAAACGGGTATTGACCAGTCGAAATCAGCTGGCATTTATGTGCATGGGTTGCTCGGATTACCGGCGCGTTGCCGAGTAGTGGAATTGAAACAAGCTTGTTATGGTGGTACGGGAGCTATCCAATTGGCGTTGCCCTACTTGGCTCAGTATCCCAACAAAAAAGTGTTGGTTATCGCATCCGACATTGCTCGTTATGGATTAGGTACCCCCGGCGAATCATCACAAGGTTGTGGTGCTGTAGCCCTCATTTTATCTGCTAACCCACGCATACTTGCTATAGAGCCGGAGTATGGTGTGATCACAGAAAACGTGATGGATTTCTGGCGTCCAAATTATATGCATGAGGCGCTTGTCGATGGAAAATATTCTAGCAAACTCTATCTGGTCATGCTTGAAAAGAGTTGGGAACAATACAAGGCTATATCAGGCCGTGGGTTTGCGGATCATTACTATTTTTGCTATCACATGCCGGTACCGCGCTTAGTGGAAAAAGCGCACCATCACTTGCTCAAATTGAATGAGCAGGGGAATGTACCCGAAGATGTGTTGGCAACACAAATTCATTATGCACTCGAATATGGACGCAAAACCGGCAATAGTTATTCTGCCTCACTTTATTTGGGGCTTGCGTCATTGTTGGATAGGGCAGCAGAAGATTTGACGGGTAAGCGTATTGGTTTTTATAGCTATGGATCGGGTTGTGTTGCGGAATATTTTAGTGGTGTGATTCAATCAGGATATCGTGATGTCCTCAATACAGAATATCATACTGATTTATTTGCAACACGCACGACATTGAGTTATGACGAATACGAAACTTTTTTTAAATTCGCTTATGCAGAAGATGGGCGTGATCAAGCCATTCCACTCTATGATACGGGATTTTTCCGCTTAACAAATTTACAACAGCACAAACGCATTTATGAAAAAGTAAATGTTGAAGCCATGAGTGCGCAGAAAGACAAAAATTTTTCTAGCACTATTTTTTCAAAAACCATTTCAAGTACTATGCAGCGTGCAAAAAAAACAGTAAGTAAAGAACGGATTCGTATCGAGACTGACAACGTTTATCAATCAACTGCTATCAAAGTAGTTGCACCCGGAAAATTGATATTATCGGGTGAACATGCAGTTGTTTATGGCAAGCCGGCATTAGCAATGGCAGTGAATAGATACGTGACAGCCACGGTTTCACGCGAAACGGTACCGCAAGTTTTATTTGATTTGTCCGATCTTTCCCACCATAGTCGCTTGAGTGTTGATGCTATACATCGTCTAAAAGATAAAATTAAACAAAAATATTATCGTTTCATTAGCGGCGATTATAGTATTCGCGATGTATTACAAAAACCATTTGAGCTCGCGCAGTTTGCTATGGGAATTCTCGCGGAATCACTGAATCTTACCTTGCCGCATGGCGTCAAAATCCATGTGCAATCGGATCTTCCTATCGGCTGTGGTATGGGGTCATCTGCTGCAACCATTGTTAGCGTGATGCAAGCAATCTCTAATTATATGCAATTGCCAATTTCGCAGAATAAACTTTTTCGGCTCGCGTTGGAGGCGGAAAATATGCAACATGGGCATTCTAGTGGACTCGATCTTAGGGTTGCGTTGGGAGGAGGCTGTCTCTATATGAAAGAACAAGCCGTGGAAGTTCGCCCAATCCCAGCGTTGCCCATGTATTTGGTAAATACCGGTGTACCCGTTACGACTACAGGACAATGCGTTGAAAATGTTGCTTCACATTTTACATCGAGTCAGTTGGGCGATGACTTTGCTGCAGTGACCAATGCGATGGATGCAGCATTGCAACAACAATCGTGGCGAAACATGCATGAGGCGATTCGTCAGAATCACCGACTTCTTGTTTGCATCGGTGTTGTGCCGGAGAAGGTTCAGACATTCATCTCACAAATCGAGGTGACAGGCGGTGCAGCCAAAATTTGTGGCGCGGGTGCAATCGCAGGTGTAGGTGCAGGCGCAGTGCTGGTAGTGTCTGACGATAAGCATGTTGTTACCGCACTCACGAGGCGCTTTGGTTATCATGTTATTCCAATTTCCGGGGAATCACGAGGCGTGCATGCAGCTTAAAGCATCGGCACCGGGTTCTCTGATGCTGCTTGGAGAATATGCAGTCCTTCACGGTAAACAAGCATTAGTATGCGCAGTCGACAAACGGATCACGGTGACACTCCTACCTCGTGCTGATAATAAAATCGAAATTCAATCACATCACGGGCATTATTCGACTGACTTATCGCAGATAAAAATAGAAAAACCATTTCATTTTGTACTCGGTGCGTTGAAGCAATATCATGCTAAATTAAAGCAAGGTTGTGAAATCAATATTGAGTCTGAATTTTCTGATAGAGTGGGATTAGGCTCATCTGCTGCCGTGACGGTTGCAACACTTGCGGCGCTTACCATGTGGCTTGATATCCAATTAGTCCCATTCAATATTCTTCGTCAGGGACGAGCGGTGGTACGCCAAATCCAAGGCATAGGTTCAGGTGCAGATATTGCAGCTTCTGTGTATGGTGGTATGGTGGGTTATACGGCACAGCCGCTTTTTGCAGAAAAATTTGCCATCGTGCATCCCTTAACTGCGTTATATGCGGGGTTTAAAACGCCTACTGTTGAAGCCATTAAACAAGTACAAACCCATTTCGCGACCTACCCCCATCTTTATCGCCATATTTGCAATAGCATAGGGCAATGTGCGGTTGAGGGGATAGCACTCTTACGCAAGCAAGAATGGGTGCAATTGGGTGAAATCATGAATATGCAGCAAGGCATGATGGAGTCGCTAGGAGTGAGCTCACCGTTGCTGCGTGATATGGTGGATGAGTTGCGTAAACAATCCGGTATATTGGGCGCTAAAGTTTCTGGATCGGGTTTGGGAGATTGTGTCATTGGTTTAGGTGCGATATCAGAGCAATATGGATACACGGGCAATCATAGTAGTAGTGTTAATTCTAACAATGTACAACGCATACCGGTTGCGATGACAATACAAGGAGTACATTGTGAAAAAATCTGATGTTATTCAAATGATTTTTCATCATGGGCTTGCCAAAGAGCCACAACATGAAAAAGGCTTGGCATTTGCACCTACCAATATTGCTTTGTGCAAATATTGGGGTAAGCGCGATACGGAACTTAATTTGCCAATGACCTCGAGTCTTTCGGTTGCATTGCCAGATAAAGGCGCAATGACGACATTGTCACGGCGGCATGAGGAAAATGACCTCATTGTTCTGAATGGAAAAGAGCTCGCATACGATAGTGTCTTTGTAACGCGCACGTGCCAATTTTTAGATTTATTTCGCCCTGAGAAAAAATGGTACTTGCAAGTTGACATTAACATGAATATTCCCGTTGCCGCAGGATTAGCGTCTTCTGCCTGCGGGTTTGCATCACTCACTTCTGCATTGAATGATTTGTTCGACTGGAAACTTCCCAAACGGGATTTATCACTACTTGCACGGTTGGGTAGTGGCAGTGCAGCACGATCATTTTGGAGTGGATTTGTCGAATGGCATGCGGGTTCACAATCAGATGGTATGGATAGTTATGCTGAGCCTTTGGCGTATGAATGGCCTGAGCTTCATGTTGGGATTCTTTCAATTGCTGATCATGAAAAATCAGTGCTGTCACGCGAGGCAATGCAGCGCACAGTCGATGGGAGCATATTGTATGGTATGTGGCCCAAAAAGGTAGCGCGTGATATGGTTATTTTACGGCAGGCATTGCAAGTGAAAAATTTTTCGTTATTAGGTGGTGCGTCGGAATCGAATGCGTTGACTATGCATGCGACCATGTTGAGTAGTTGGCCACCCATTTGTTATTTCTTGCCAGAGACAATAGCAGCAATGCATAAAATTTGGGATTTGCGCCGTAATGGCCTTGAAGTTTATTTCACGGAGGATGCGGGGCCAAATTTGAAGTTATTGTTTCTTGAGAAAAACATAAAGAAAGTGGAAGAGCAATTTCCGCGAATTGAGGTTATCAGATTATTTGAATGAGCAATGATAGCTAATGATCTCGCCCCGATTTTGCAGATACACATTCGACATCCTTGCATTGATTCTCAAACACCTCTGTGCTACTGAACCCATTGTGGCATGGTTGGCTAGCATTCTCTTCTCCCTATTTTTATCGTAACCCCATATTCATTCCTGCTTTCTTCTATCATTCGCCTGCGCGGGAATGACAAAGTACGCGCGGGAATGACATTTTAATTAAGGCTCTATATGGGTTTCAGGGAGGTACCATGTATTTTATTATTTTCGACCGCAAAATACGTTTCCATTCCGGATTTTGCTCAATCAGACTCCTGTCTGATTGTCTCAAATAATAAAAATACATGGTACCTCCCTGAAACCCATATAGAGCCTTAATTTTTACCAAAAATGAACTTTTATAATCACAAAATTACCTGAAGATCGCAGGAATACGGGTTATCTGTTCACATATTGACCATTATATAAATTAGTGTACAATTGTATTTTGATTGCTCAGTATAATTTAATGAGGCTTTTATGTTTACAGCTCATAATAGAAATGCAAAAAAACAGAAACAATATAATAGCGACGTCATGGAAGGAATTGCTCCTGCTAGAGCAGCCATTGTCTATGATTATTCAGCAAAAATTAAGGAATTGTTCCGCAACTCAGAGAATCTGCATCGTTTTTTAGAAGATTTTTCCCTAGAACATTTGCTCAATTATTGCAGTAGCGATACCCTCATTTATCTGTTTAATTTAGGTATTAATCTATCTTCGGTAGAAATAGTTAAAGCACTATTTTTAGGTGACCCAGAATATTCTGAATTACCTGTAACGACTACTGAAAAAATAGTAGACATCGTTAACTATTTAAAAACACAAGAAAAATTCAATATTAATCAAGAGGTTATTTATCAAATTTATATTCAAAGCTGTCAAAAAAATAAAGAAAACGCATTAGCTGCTTTACTAGCGCTCGATCTTATTAAAAATATTAATGAAGAAGATACAGAAGGGCATACCGCATTTTATTATGCTTTATTACATAAAAATCAAACTAGCATTGATTTATTAAAAGAAAAAGGAGCAGTTTTAAATACAAAAGATATCATGGAGTTAGAGAAAGCTACTTTTTCAGAACAATTTACCACCGCTATTCAACAAACTGATCACGGAAAAATTCAAGCTTGCCTTCACCAGGTAATGCACAATAAGCAATTGCTTTCCCAAAAACATTACAGATTATGGTTAGAGCTTGCCATTCAGTACAATAATACCCACTTATTAAACGAATTTACTCAGTTCAACCAAGATGTGGCTATTGCAAATGTCGACGACTTATTTACTAAAGTGACTACTATGGAGATGGCACATGCATTGTTTGATTATACAGCTGGTCTTTCAACGGCAGCCGTGACCTCGGCTAACGCCTTTTTCTTGACCGCAGGCCTTAAATTGAATTTAGGTGGTAAAGTAAGCGTAGCTACTCATCGCCAGGAAAAAATTGAAGGGGGTGGTGCTGCTGGCAATTTAATCTTATTACGTGAATTAATCCGTAACTATCTGTCTCATGCCATTGATACTCAGATAGCGACTGAGAATGTTGAAGCAATAGATTACACGTTGAAAATTAATAAAATAGTAAGTAGTTGTTTCTCCAACAATGCCCATACTCAACAATTAGTCCATTCCCTATTTTTAGAACGTTATTTATCAGGAAAGCCTCTGCTCATGACTATTGGATGGACAGAACACGGTATAGGTCTTTCTATTCGACTAGACAAAAAAACGAATAAAACGTATCTCAGTATATCAAACAGAGGTGAGGATGGGTTACAAGCCATTGCCACTGAGCGAGCAAAAACAGCGTTACTGCCAGACCAACCTAGTTGTGGGACCATTATCTATGAATTAAATGAGTTATTAGATATTAATTTTTTTAAGCATTTTGAAATTGGGCTAGGCAAAGCGGGCTTATTTTGTTATCCACAAGATAACTTCATGCAAGATGTTGCTGCTACGCTAGATAAAGCTTGCGTCTGCGAAATTATTCCAGCTAATCCACAAAGCGTTGGCAACTGCGCCTATGTCAATCCTATGCGCGCTATACAAGCGTTGACTTATTCATCCCATTTGATTAATTCGGGCGATAAAGAAGTAGCGAAAAAATTTGCCATAGATGAGTATATGAGACTAAATGAATTCGATAAGAATGATTTTTGTAAGGAGCTCAGTAATCGTTATCAAATCGCCGAGAAAGAAAAAAGCAATGATCTTAAACCTCTTACTCACCTGATACTTAAATTTATTCTATCGCATCATCATATAAAAAATAACGTAAGCAATTTTCGACGAGCTCATGAATTATTTTCTATATTGAATGAAGAAGTGAAAGAAAAAATAAGAGGATTAATACCTGAAAGAATACTATCACCAACAATAGCAACCCCCTCATCATTAGCTTTGTTTGACAATAAAACAAACGACATGACGTCGTCTATTAATCAAATTTTAATTGATAGCGATAATCTCGATGAATTACTTCGCCATGCTCATACGTTAACAAAATTAATTGATTTGTTATCAGAAAAAGGTATGACAGGAAATGACATATTAAAAATAACCATACAGCAAAATACCTTTATACTCTATACAAAAGCTGATCGTCAGTTTAAATTAAAAGTAAAAGACGGTTTTTTTGAAAAAGAATTACAAGTAAAAACAAAAAATGTGAGAGGCCAATATGAATTTATTCTGCCTAACATTGAGCAACTTGATGCCATATTAACTAATCAAAGATATGGTCAAGCAAAAAAAGTTATGTAGTTTTCTATACCCATTTTGTTATGCACAGAGGCACATCAAGACATAGGTTTTTTCATGCTTTTGAAATTTTCAGTAAGCATGTTAGCGATATCGGGATCTTCTTTAATGATGTCAGGATTTTTAACGATTCTTATCTTTGCGCAAATATCCACGTATTCTTTGATGACCTGATTTAAATTGATAATCTGTGGTTGATAAAGAGAATTTTGTCCTATTTTCTTGGCAAACTTAGTATTATATTCAGAAAATTCCATGAGTATATTTTTTAATATCTTATCACCATGGGTGGCGAGAAACTCATGAAAATTGGTCAGTTTCAATAATTCGGTTTTAAATAACGCGAGGCGGTCAGCCTCATGTTTGGCTAATATATCGATGAAATTTTTATTTTCAAATTTAGATTCTTCATGTATATGCAGTCTACTGATATTACGATAAATATCCTCGCTTGTGAGAATATATTTTATGAGTGTGACAAACTTGTAGTGAATAAATACGGGATGGCTTTCTAATTTTTGATGAATAGCATTCGCTCGGGATGAAAAGGCGTTTTTAGAAACATTGAGAACATTCGCGGCTAGCGCTGGCCAATAGAATGGTGCTGCATCTTTGAGATTTGGAAAATGGAGAATATCATTAGCGGTTACATCAAATCTACCCGTAGGATCTCTCAATGCCCAATCAAAAGCGCCACCTTTTTTGAAGTGATACGTGATTGGCCATAGGGACATATCAAAATCAATACGCACGCCCGTCTCTGACACGTTGAAAGTATGCAGATCATCTTCTTCAAAAATATAACTCGTGGTGAGGCCGATGGCTTGGCCTTTAATGGTGCGGAAATTTTTTAAGTCTCGCGCAGTCACTGGAATTTTTATGGCAGGTTTATCTTCCGTACTACCCAAATTATTATTAGGTGAAAGAAATACTTGATAGATGATTTGATTGTTGGGTTTATTCTCAAGCTGTAGGCCTTCCCTTCGTGCGCGTTCATCAATCGATTCTAGTTCTTCAATGCTGATGTATTTCAATGCGTCAATAAGAAAATCTTCTTCTTTCAACGGCTCCTCTGAAATAGGTTTGAATCCTTGTAACTCTTTGGAAATGATGCCGACATTATTTAATTGTCCATCATATAATGCTCGTGCAGAAGGAGAATGATGAGGAGCAAGAAGTTGATAAAAGCCGCAAATCGTGGCTTCCAATGTATACATGTAGGGATCGTGAGGATTATCTTTATTTTGTTTAAAAAAATGGACAGTAGGTGGTTTGCTGTCTATTTTTCGGTTTTTCTTAATCATTTTAAAAATATGATGGAATGAATGAGAAAGATTTCCGGAAATTTTTTCGTAATGACTCTCTGGACGCTGCTTTAATGGAATAGCTGTTGGTGGGATCATGACAAAACATTCAGCATCAGCTAATAAGTTATTTTCTTTAGGATTACTCTCTTTAGAAACTTGATTGGCTGCGTAATCGTCTATAATTTCAATTTTATCAACGAAGAGAGTTGTTTTTACGGCTAGATCGTTAGATAGCCTCATAGTCGTGCTTGTAGATTGGCTTTTATTCTTTTCATCGCGAATAGAGCGCATTCTATGTCCTTTTGACTACGTTTTATTTCACCATAACAAAGAAATATTAAGAAAATCTTATGAAAATTTTTTCAATATGACATCAAAAAGATTGCCACTAACGCGAGTAGTATTCCAAGAAATTGTTTCATATTGATAGTCTCTTGCAAAAGAAAATAGGACAATAAGATGGTCACTAGTGGATATAGCGCTGTCAATGTGACAACGGTAATGACGCGGCCTTTGTCTGCGGCAATGAGGTAAAACAAACAACCCACACCATATGCAATTCCAGTAAGCAGACCAAAGCTTAAGCCTTTTATATCCGTTGCTGGTTTAAAATTAAGCATGCTTAATGTAACAATTCCGACGATGAGAACGCCGACAGTTTGAAAGATGAGGGCGCTTTTTGTGTCGATATAAATAATGGCGAGCTTGGAAAATAGCCCCCATAATCCGAAGCTTAATAGTGCTAGCAATGCTTGCGGTAACCATTGTGTCATTTGAATGTCCTCATTTTAAATCATGCTTACAATTTGTATGATGAGCATTGCAAAAATGCCAGCAACTATATCATCGAGCACCATCCCGAAGCCACCATGAATTTTTTCATCGATTGCGTGGATAGGCCAAGGTTTCCAAATATCAAAGAGTCGAAATAATAAAAATCCTAATAGGATCCAAGGCCAACCTCGAGGAGCCGCTATCATCGTGACAAAAAACCCCGCGAATTCATCCAAACACATGCCAGGATGATCATGTACGTCGATTTGACGGCTAACACGATCGCAAATCCATGAACTGAGTGCGATAAAAATGATGACGAAAGCAATATAGATAGGCAATGTTAGTGGCTGTAATAATAAGTAAAATGGGATCGCAAGCAGTGTGCCAAATGTGCCGGGTGCAAAAGGCATAGCGCCACTGCCTAAACCAAATGCAACAAAATAGATTGGCTCATGCCAGATGGATTCAGGCAGGTCAAGAGTGGGTTTGGAGCGTGATTTCAATTGATCAAAAATGCTGGTAACCGAGAATGGGGCCATGATAGTTTCTTCCATCTTTATAACGTAATTTTAACCCTGGTTGCATTGTTATTTCGCCAATGCAGGTGAAACGACAGGGAATGGATGCTAATTGTTTTTCAAGCTCGCCACGTTTTTCAGCAGGTATTGTAAAACATAACTCGTAATCATCACCTGCAGTGAGTGCAAGTGCAATGGCAGCTGTAGGTGACATAGAGCGGGTCAATGCTTCAGATAAGGGTAATTGATCGACATATACGATTGCGCCGACATGGCTTTGTTTGAGAATATGGCCAAGATCAGCAGCCAAGCCATCCGAGATATCAATCGCGGCGCTAGCGAGAGAAAGTAGGCGCTGGCCGGTTGTAATTCGCGGTTCGGGACGATTAAGCCGCTCTAAGACTTGACGTTGGTAGGTGGGATTTAAATCAAGTTTCTTTTGTAGGAATTGCAATGCAAGGCCTGCATCACCCACGTTGCCAGTAACATAAATCAGGTCAGTTGCATTAGCCTTAGAACGTAATATGGCTTTACCAGGAGAAATAAGCCCGAGTGCTTGCACAGTAATAGACAATCGTCCGTGGGTCAAATCACCGCCGATGAGCTGGATGCGATGGCGATTGGCGAGCGTGAAAAACCCATCACAAAATGCTTGTATCCAATCTTTATTTTCATCCGGCATGGTGAGTGCCATGGTTACCCAGGAAGGTTTAGCACCCATGGCGGCGAGATCGCTCAAGTTGACGGCGAGCGATTTGTAACCAATGTCATAGGGAGTAGTTAATTCTGGAAAGTGTACACCTGCGATGAGTGTATCGGTTGTAATCGCGAGTTGATGTTCCTCGGGTACGTTCACTATAGCGGCGTCATCACCAATTCCAATCAAGACATCAGAGCGATGTTCGGTGTGGTTTGCGAAATAATGAGCGATAATATCAAATTCAGACATGGGTAATAGTATACGAGGGTAGGTTTTTATGGGCAAATTTTTATTATTCAGCCAAAAAGGATAGGGCATGAATACACTCGAATGGCTACAACGATTAATTGCATTTGATACAACATCATGCAATTCCAATATGGAACTCATTGATTGCGTGCAAGATTGGTTCTTGCATCACCGGATTCATTCTCGTCTTACACACGCGCGAACGGCTGCGAAAGCGAACTTATTTGCAACACTAAAAGCGCATGATGGTAGTACAGAGGGTGGAATTATTTTCTCTGGCCACACCGATGTGGTACCGGTTGATGGGCAGCAGTGGGACACTCATCCTTTCGAGGCAGTGCAAATTGAAAATAAAATTTATGGTCGTGGAGCGTGTGACATGAAGGGTTTTCTGGCTGTCGTACTCGCCTTAGTGCCAGAATTTGAGAAGCTTACATTATCACAGCCTATTCACTTTGCATTTTCTTACGATGAAGAAATTGGTTGTCAAGGCGTACCATGGCTTATTGCTGATCTGCAAAAAGCGGGTATTAAGCCAAAAGGGTGTATTGTTGGCGAGCCAACTGACATGCATCCTGTTGTTGCCCATAAAGGAATACAAGTCTTTCGCTGTGAGGTGCGGGGTTTGTCTGCACACTCCTCATTGACGCCGCATGCTTGCAATGCGATTGAGTATGCAGCTAAGTTGATATGTTATGTACGCGAGCTTGCCGATGAGCTTCGCCGGCGCGGACCTTTTGATCAGCACTTTGACGTGCCATTTACTAGTGTGTCAACTAATCGAATTAATGGGGGCACTGCGCACAATATTATTCCTGCGCAGTGTGAATTCATTTTTGAATTTCGTCATCTGCCTCAAGTTGAACCGCACGAAATTATTGATAGAATTAATGCCTATATCCAGGATGAGTTGTTGCCGCAAATGCAGCGTGAATGGATTAATGCGGAAATCGTGGTTGATTCTATCGCAACTGTTCCGAGTTTTGAATCATCAGAAGAAACAGCTATCAATCATATAGCATACGCAATTACGGGGAAAGATGAGATACGCAAAGTGGCCTATGCAACCGAAGCTGGATTATTTCAGCAAGCCCACATCCCTACGATTGTTTGTGGCCCAGGCAGTATTGAGCAAGCGCATCGTCCAAATGAGTTTGTGACCATCGAGCAACTCAGGCGATGCGAAATGTTTTTACGTAGAGTAGTCAGCGAGATCGTTAATTAAGACCCATTATAGCGGTTACAAAAAGTATGTTCATGTTTATTTCTTATCCTTGACCACAAAAACACATTTCCCGAATGGTTTTTTGCTAAAGTGGACTCCTGTCCACTTTTCAAGGATAAGAAATAAACATGAACATACTTTTTGTAACCGCTATAATGGGTCTTATATTCTTGGCTTTATTGTTTCTTCTTCCTTTGTTTGTTGCCGTAATAACTCGTGAAGATCAATGGGAATGAGGGCAGATCGACCTTTTTGGATGTGCCCCAGCGCTCCTTGCGTGTTATCCCCGCATCCGTAAAGCCTTTCATCTTGATCCATCATCAGCAAGTGATGAAACCCTATTGCCACTTGTTGGATACGGCTATTTTTAGGTAGGGGAATTTCAGTTAGTGTACGCAAACGCTCTTCTTGAATACCCAATTGTTTCCTCGCATTACGTCCGCATCCGAACACTGTTCCATCTTCAGCAAGGAGAACCATGCTTTGATTGCACGCCGCAACTTGCTGAATACGCTTTTTTTTTGGAATCGGAATCAATGTTGGCATAGATGTATTATGTAGTCTCCGATTGATACCGAGTGCACCATGTAAGTTGGAGCCACAGCCATAGACGGTACCATCTTCAGCGAGTAGTATCGTGCGATTATCACATGCTGTCACATGTCTAATACGTTTGAAGTTTGGAATCGGGACTGAGATCAATCTAGATTGATTGTAATAACTGCCAATGCCAAGTTGGCCATTAGTATTTTTTCCACATCCATACACCTTGCCTTCTTTAGAAAGCATAATCGTGTGATCATCGCCCGTCGCTACTTCTTTGATCAAATCACCATGAGGCACTGGGATTGGATTCAATGCAGATCGATTAAATAGTACGCCAACACCTAGGTTGCCATTTTTATTTTGTCCACAGCCAAAGACAGTGCCATCATCAGCAAGCATGATAATATGTTCTATTCCAAAGGCCACATGCCTAATACGCTTGTTGTCAGGAATTGGAATCGGAGCAAATGAAGAGGATGATGCCTCATGGCCAAGTCGCAATTGTTTTAACGCATCAAGCCCATATGCGTAGACGGTACCGTCTATAGCACGAATAATGGAGTAGCCATCTGCTGCATTTATCTCATATGCAATTTGCGCTATCGGTATTTGATTGGGAAGAACAATGGAAACACATAATCCTGTTTGACTCCTGATACCCTGTTGGTTATCTCTAAAATAGTTAGGGATCTCACCAAAGCCGTATAATCGGCCTCTATCTAAAAGGAATGAACAGTGATAGCCACTAAAGATTTTTTTATATTTAAGCTTAGCAATATGTTGCCATTCTGGATTGCTTGCAAAAAAACGACAGGTTGATCGTAATGAATCAATGTTTCCAGTAGTTAAATAAGAGTTTACCGTATACTGGGTTATCTCATCTGGAAGTAAACCAAGTAATCCGGCATTTTCTTGTTCTTTGCGATTTAACATCGTTTTTTCCGTATCCTTGCAATACTTAAAATTTATTCCTCCCATAATCGCAAAATTTTAAGTTGAGAATAGCATTTACGGAGTTATGAAGAAGAATTTTTATATGGTTCCTTTCCCATTGTAATTTCAGTTACACGATTCTTTTTCGCGATACGATCTAGTACCCCATTCACAAATTTATGGCCTTCAATGGAACCAAATTTCTTCGTGAGTTCTAGCGCTTCATTAATGATGACTCGATAAGGAACGTCAGGACGTTTAATTAACTCATAGGTAGCTAGGCGTAAGACAGCAAGCTCAATAGGATCAATTTCATGCAATGGGCGACCCAGAAACAGCTGCATTTCATGATCGATTTCATGCTGGTGTTTGGGCACACCATGGACTAATTCTTTAAAGTAGGCGAGATCGAGTTTTTTATCGATATGATAATGCAAAAATTCAGATTCAATCTGGTCGATTGATGTGCCAGCAATTTGCCATTGGTACATCGCTTGTAAGGCATAACGGCGTGCGTTACGTCGCGCAATCGGATTGATCGCATTACTTTCTTGAGTGATTGAGCTTTGTTTTGGTTCGTTTGGCATATCGTGTCAGTCTGCTAATTTCTTTTCGGAATTCGTCAATATCTTGAAAGCAACGATACACTGAGGCAAATCGGACATAGGCGACCTGGTCAAGTTGATGCAATTCTTCCATGACCCATTCACCAATCTGGGAGGAGAATATTTCTCGCTCGCCACCAGTCATGGCTTTACGAATGATACGAGCAATGGCTGTCTCGATTTGTTCGACGCTGATCGGACGTTTTTCCATCGCACGCAGTATTCCAGCTCGCAACTTTTCCTCGCTAAAGGGTGCCCGTCGTCCATTACGCTTAATGATGCGGGGAAGCGATAACTCCGCCACTTCGTAAGTCGTAAATCGTTCTTTACAATCGGGACACTCACGGCGTCTCCGTGTTTGATTGCCTTCTCGGACCAAACGCGAATCAATTACTTTCGTGTCGCCTGCATTGCAGAATGGACAGTACATCGTTATTCAATGTTTATAAACTTATTAATGTGCAAAGTTTATCCTTATCTAGGAGAAAAGGGTAGATAAATATTTAAAAATCTGAGAAAAATAACTACTTATTGGTTTCTCTGTAGCATATGTCCTGCCAAGTCGCGTAAAAGTTTAGCTTGATAACCGAGGTAATTAATGGCTTCTAGTGCTTCCTGATAAAGCGATTGAACTTTGGTTTTCGCTTCAATAAGGCCGCAAAGCTTGGGATAGGTGACTTTTTTGTTTTTGGCATCAATACCTTGGGGTTTGCCAAGCAGCGCAGTAGGTGTCTCCATATCGAGAATATCATCTTGGATTTGAAAGGCGAGGCCTATACAGTCACCAAATTCTTTTAGTGCTCTTTGGTTGGTATCGTCATCGTCCGTAGAAGCCAATCGACCTAACTCAATACATGCTGCAAATAGCGCGCCAGTCTTTAGGCGGTAAATATCGATGAGCAAATCAGTGGAGATAATGTCATCATTCATGACAGTGATATCGAGAGCTTGGCCTGCTGCCATGCCAAAAGGGCCACAAGCATGACTCAATACTTTTATCATTTGCAAGCGTCTATCGGCATTTAATGGTGTGGGGTGACTAGCAATGATTTGCGTGGCGAGAGTATGTAACGCGTCGCCGGTTAAAACAGCCATACCTTCACCATATACTTTATGACTCGTAGGTTTCCCGCGACGAAGATCAGCATTATCCATGCATGGCAAATCATCGTGTATGAGAGAGTAAGTATGGATGAGTTCGACTGAGCTTGCAGGGATATCCAAATTTTCGAGGGGAGCATCAAAAATGGAGCCAGTCGCATAAATTAATAGTGGACGTAAGTGTTTGCCACCATTAAATAAATTATATTTCATTGCAGTTTTTAGCTCTAATGATGGGATCTCTTGCACGTAGTGAGAAAACATAGTCTGCAGACGGGTATCACACAGTGTTAATAGCTCATCTAAGTTAATTTTAGTTTTCGTTGGCTTCATTTGATTCTGATCCTTGTTCCATATCATCTTCGCCGTAAGCAGTGAGTTCTTCTTGGTTGTTGTTTTGGATTAGGATTTGGACTTTCTGCTCAGCTTCCTCGAGAATTTTCTGACAATGTTTAACCAAGGTGATACCACGTTCAAAGTGGTTAAGAGATTGTTCCAAGGTTTGCTCGCTATGTTCCATGTTGTCGATGAGCTGGGATATTTCAGTAAGCGATTCTTCGAGATTAGGTAATTTGCTAAGCTTTTTGGTCACATGCGTCACTCCATTTTTTGCTTGGAAAAAGGTAACCGATATTTACACGAGATACAACAGGGAAATGCAACAATAGGCAAGATTAGTGATCAATTCGAATTCATTTCAAATTGATCATATAAACATTGGCTCTATATAGGTTTCAAGGAGATAACATGTATTTTATTATTTGAGACAATCAGACAGGAGTCTGATTGAGCAAAATCCGGAATGGAAACGTATTTTGCGGTCGAAAATAATAAAATACATGTTACCTCCCTGAAACCCATATAGAGCCTAAACATTTAAGCCGTCCCGCGGTTTTAGCGGGAACGGCTGTCAATTTATCAAGATAGTGGGTAGAAAAATAGCATATGCATACGCTATACTTTCTGCCAAGATGGTTCTCTGTAACCAGAGATGAAAAGGGAACACGGTGTAGTGTTTTTTGCGAATCCGTGGCTGCCCCCGCAACTGTAGATAGTTTGTTTGATGTGTCATGCAACCACTGGGTAACTGGGAAGGTTTACAGCAAACGATAAATTATAAGCCAGGAGACCTGCCATTGAAAACCATATCATTCGATTTAACTGGACGGGGTGTTTTCAGTGAAATACATAGCATTATTGTATTCGCATAGTGTATTCCATAGTGTTCGCACGTCTTCACTTTTTCGCTTGATATGAAACTTTTTTGTGTGAACCTTGAAATAAGGAAAAATTTCATGTTAAAGAAAACTTTTTTGCTTGCATTTCTTCTGGCTATTCCTGCAGTTTCGTTTGCGAGCGGTAATGGTAATTCGACCTTAACGGTGACACCTTATAACCCATCAACTTGGGGTTATCAGGCTGCAACAGTTACAGTGAGTAATCATTCTCCTAAGGTAAGTGATGGCGTTGCCATTTCGGTAGGTGGTGGCGTTACCATTCCAGTATCACTCAATAACAAAATTGTATTGACAGTATATGCAATGAATGCAAAACCAAAGTTAGCTAATTCATGCCAGAATATTCAAATATACTCAGAAGGTGCGCATCAACTTTTGTTTGAGTTAAAAGATGATTGGTTCATTCATTGTCGATATTCATAAAATAAAACACAATAGTGGTGGCTCAATTGGCAATATCAAAAAATAATATCAAAGCCCTATCATGGATGAAATGTGGCACACATTTATTTTAAATTTATTCCCCGTGGTCAATATAATTTGATTCACAAAAGATTATGCCAATTTTTGCCAGCACTATTTTGGCAATTTTTTACATCATGTTCCCGAGGTTGGGGAAAATAGGATATTCAAATGGCAATTACTCGTCCCAACGTTTACCGAGATCCTGAGGATTTTGATGACAAGCAGCAAGCTATCCGTGTTGCAAAACCTCATCAACAGGTATCCATTGCTGCTGATGATCAAGATAAAGAAAATCAAGCAGCTAATCGACTACGTTTACGGCCTAAGCATTTATCGGAAGAGCCAATAGATGAATTAGTAGCTAAGAAACAGCGAGAGCAGATTTTAAAAACATATGGATTACTTGGTTCTAAAAAAAATGATATAGGAACAGGTGCGCCTATTTACTGGAAGCAAAAATTTGAATTTTTAAAATCATTAAATGTAATGGCCAAGGATGCGAACTCCATAGAGCCGTCAAAATTAATAAATTTATATTACAATAAAGATAAAACGCATTACGAGTACTTTCTCTGTTATAGCAAATGCAACTCGTCTGATGCTAAGATAAAAATACAATTTCATCTAAAGGAAGAATATCAGGATTCTTCGATAGGCTATCTTTCTATTCTTTCAATGAATTCATTCCTCTATCGATATCGTTGCGGAAGCTTACTTATTCAGGTTGCAATAGAGCATAGCCTACGACAAGGATTAGGTGGAAAAATTAAGTTAAATTCTACTAGAGACAGTGGTCAATTTTATTTTAAGCTAGGTTTTTTACCAAAAAGCGGCGATATTTTAGAAGCTTTATTAAAAGGCAACGATATTAATGGCTATGAAATGTACTTACCTGAAGCATCTATCATGGCATGGAAGGAAAAAATTACCAAACACTCAGTTCTTTTATCGCAACAAGAAATCAATCAATTTTGCAATAATCATGAGCATAAAAACATAAATTTTTCACTGTGACCATTTGCACTCGATTATCGAGTTTGTAGTTTTGAAAAATTAATTTATTTAAGGTTCAATAGGGATTCCAGGGTCTTGGTTACACGAGGATTCAACCCCGTGTAACGATCAAAAAAGAAGAGGTAATCAATTGCCAGCCATTCCCGCTAACCCCCGGCTTTAAGCATGCCGGGGCAAGCTTACGCGATGGGGTGTTCTTAGAGGGGAGAATCGCGATTCTTCCCTCTAAGTGATCAACCCGAATTCATTTCGGATTGATCATATAAACATTTATAAACATTTAAGCCGTCCCGCGCTTTTAGCGGGAATGGCTGATCAATTACAAGAAAAGTTGCAATTCTACTCAGATTACCTAGTCTGTTTGCTAAACTGCTAGGCTTCTGTGCTATATAGCATGATACCAGCTTGAGTGGCATCATTACTTACTGTGCACGTATAGCTTACAGTGATCTTTTGTTCATACGTTTTGGGATCGATTATTGCTCCAAATAATTGTGCAGTATTATCTTTAAATACATGTAATCGTATATAGTTGAGGACAAAGCCAAGGCTTTGAATGGGAGTGATTGAAAAAACAGTTTTTGAGGTAGCAATTACTTCTTTAGTGTGTAGAGAGTCAATGGGCATAATGTAATGATTAAATACATCAAAATTTATTCCTCCAGATAAACCTACCAAGCCACCGCCACTGTCTAGCTTGCATTTATCCAAATGAGCAATGGCTCGTACTGCATTCCCAGAATCCAAAGCCTGCAAAAGCTCACCGTAGTTTGCTAATATTTTTGTACCAGCAAATACAGTGAGAGTTGTAAAACAAAGCATCGATCCTAATAAACAGGCTGTGATTTTATTAATAGACATATCTACTCCTTGATTTCAATTGATATTGTTTGCTATAAGCAGCGTTACAAATGATGATGTGATTACTGCTGAAGGTGGCACCTCCTTTAAACTCTGGTTATCTAAGAAGAAAAGGTGTCGCATTCGTAACTGAGAGTAATATATCAAATTATTATTATCAAGTTCGTTCATCCCTATGCAGGCAGACACCAATATTTAAAAAGCTATGCCCATAACGATCCAAAAGGAATAGCCTAAAGATTATCTCCCATGGAGCCAGCGTGCCGTCTGAATACAAAACAATTCCAATAAATGGTCTCTTTTAGCAATATTGTCTTTAAACCGTCTGAGATGTTTGAAAGCAGTTGTACTGATGACAAAGCCCGCTTTAACTTCTATGCCTAACAAAGCATGGTCTTTGCGTTCGATTAGAAAATCAATTTCGCGTTGTTCACGGTCTCGATAATGGAGTAATTCATATCTTCCATTATTAGCATCGACCTGAGACAAGCATCATCCATTTAAATTTATTCCACGCGGCTTGCCGCGTGTCTCTAGCAATGGGGTTTCTTAAGGGGAGCGGCGCTAGCTCTCCCCTGAAGTTGATCGCGGGGTTTTATACCCCGTGGTCAATATGACTTAATTTATAGTTGATTTTTATATAGCGCGGCATTGCTTACATTGCCGAGTTCTTCTGCCTGTACTTGTTCTCCATTACGAATTGTCTTAAAAAAGCTTATGCTGGCATCTGCCCAGAGAGTAATTGGAACATCATTGTCGGTATTTTTACTAGGGTTACCAGAATTTATATTTATTGTATAAAGTTGGGTTGATTTTTTTGTTTCAGTTATAATTGCTTTTGAAATTTGATTTATTTGTTTGTTACGATAGCCTAGCTTACTCAGAATTTCTGAAATATTTTTATTTCTGCGGTGCAATTCCAATAAAATACTTTTCAACACCCCGCTGGTTAAGCTACAGGAAGTGAGAAGTATTGTTGGTTCCCACATTCGCTGACCGAGTAGATTATTTTTATCCAAGGCTTTTATCAACAAAAAATTGCTTTCTTCAAGCGGTGGCTGATAAAGAACGTTTACAAGCATTGTTTTATCTATTTTCTGCAAGACAGAAAACAAGGGCTGAAATAATTTTTCATCAGCTTTATTTGCATCATTTGTCTTTTCATTTAATTCTAGTATTTTAAAATAAACAACTAATGCTTTTCTGATCTCATTTGCTTTGTTGATCTCATCATTATTTTGATTAAAATTCTGAAAGTCAATTTTATAACGTTTAACATGCGCTTTAAGATGGTTAGGATCTAAGGTAATTGCTTGAGTATAATAAGAGAGTTCAGTTTTTATGGGATAACTTGCTACAAGACCGCGTTCTCTATGATGCTGTGATAGAAGACCGCATTGGTAATATACTTCAGCGTGAGTCGATTTTCCTCCTAAGAAAACTTGGTATGTGCCATGGTAGAGCGCTTTATCGGATTGTTGTTGTGAGTGAAATAAATTACTCAATTGGCCATGAGCATCACAAAGGAGTGTTTTATATTTCTCTACTGTTTTCCATTTACCCTGCTTCTCATCATAGAGATCAACCATTTGCGTGTAATAATCAATCGCTTGCTGAGGTTGATTTTGTAATAGGCATAACTTTCCAAGAGCATCATAGGTTTTAAATAATATCTGAATATCTTTTTCTTCTTTTTGTGCATTGTCTTTGCACAACCTAACGACCTTCATAAAGTGTTCGCTGGCTATTTGATCATTTCCTTGCGATAAATATATTTTTGCAAGTGAAAAATGGATGGGGATGAGGCGATAATCAAACTCACTACTTGGTGTCATCGCAATGAACTTATAATAGTGTTGCAGTTTTTCCGATTCTGGAGCAAGTTTGCCAAATTGAAAATGTGCGGTTTTTATTTTTAACCTAAATTTAGGAACGAGCTGGTGTGCCTGTTGATAAGACGCTAACGCTGCTTCCCAATTCCCTCGATGCATATGGATGTCTCCTAGCACAGCATAGGCCCCTGCTTTTTGTTTATCTTGCACATGCGGGGTTTTAAGAACGAGGTTAGCATCATCTATAGCAACGTTGTATTGTTGTGCTTGCAAGTTAACTCGCGCGCGCTTTAAATGGGTTACTGCAACGTCATTTTTTAAATCTTCTGCTAAAGATAAACTGCCATCGCGACTGTGCATTTCCTCGTCTCCTTTTTTAATTTTGTATAAATAAAAACTATATAGAAACGCCCTCTCCTTGTCCAGTGGCTTATCTACCGGAACAGATTATTTCGTTTTACTTATTTTCTTGATCTGCAGTGGTGATTGAATATATTAAAAAATGCTTGGGTATATTTGACGATGGAATTATTTTTTTAGAATAAA
>Ga0207082_1064_pt1 | contig 23438 bp, 15 predicted proteins | sample Alteio_BWMinHeat_56_FD_153588 | JGI IMG/M metagenome (GOLD analysis project Ga0207082, IMG submission 153588) | Enriched cells from forest soil in Barre Woods Harvard Forest LTER site, Petersham, Massachusetts, United States -... | ecosystem: Environmental > Terrestrial > Soil > Temperate forest >...
GCAGGATACTAACTTCAATTGGACTGGAAGTAGAGGCTTTAGAGCGTATTGAAACCATAAAGGGTGGCCTTGAAGGCCTTGTTATTGGTGAGGTTTTGACCTGTGAAAAACACCCTAATGCAGATAAATTAAAGCTGACAACCGTAAATATTGGTGCTGAAACACCTCTTCATATAGTATGTGGTGCGCCCAATGTTGCGACTGGTCAAAGGGTTATTGTTGCCCCTGTTGGTGTCATGGTACATCCTCTTTCAGGTGATGCATTTATGATCAAAAAAGCCAAAATACGTGGCGCTGATAGTGAAGGAATGATTTGTGCTGAAGATGAAATAGGCTTAAGTGCGAGTCATGATGGCGTATTGGTTTTACCCGAAGATGCTCCAATAGGCACTTTAGCTAAGATATATTTTAATGTCGCTGATGCAGATTTTGCTATCCATATAGGCCTTACACCCAATCGTTCTGATGCCATGAGTCATATTGGTGTGGCAAGAGATGTATGTGCTTATCTCACGCATCACAATGGTAAACAATATGCTATTCGCATACCTGAAACGCATTTGCCCTCAAAAGCTGAAAAGACCTTTGATATAAAAGTACAGATAGAGGCCTTGGAGGCTTGTAGGCGTTATGCAGGTATTAGTATTAGTGGTATAAAAGTAGGTCCATCTCCAGAGTGGTTACAACAAAAAATATCAACTATTGGTCTGCGATCTATCAATAATGTAGTGGATGTGACCAATTTTGTATTACATGAATACGGGCAACCTTTGCATGCTTTTGATGCAGATGCAATAAAGGGGAATGAAGTTCATGTGCGTTTTTTGCAAGAGGGAACCATATTCACAGCGCTTGATAATAAAGAGATCAAACTCAGGGATAAAGACCTGATGATATGCAATAAAGAAGAAGGTATGTGTATTGCCGGTGTATATGGCGGCTTGCATAGTTGTGTGAGTGATAACACAACAAACGTATTTCTTGAAAGTGCTTATTTTACTCCGGGATCTATACGTAGTACCTCATTATTTCATGGGTTAAGAACAGATGCTGCGACCCATTTCGAAAAAGGTGTTGATATAAATAACATCATACCTGCATTGAAACGTGCTGCTGCATTAATATGTGAGGTTGCCAGTGGTAGTATAGCATCAGATCTTATTGATGTATATCCTATGCATATCGAACCTGTTACGATCGATGTATCATACAATTATGTTCAAAAACTAAGCGGCAAAGCCTATAGTGCTGCAAGTATAAAGGATATACTCAAGGCGCTTGGTTTTGGCCTGTCTAATGAAACAGAACAAGGTGTGACGGTTACAGTACCATCTAACAAGACCGATGTATTGCAGCAAGCCGATATTGTAGAAGAAGTATTGCGTATCGATGGCCTGGATAATATAGCAATACCTGATCGTTTAAATATCTCTTTATCTAAACGCATGGTAAATGACGCAGACAAAAGAGACCGTATCGCATCATTGTTGTGTGGTATGGGTATGCAGGAATTAGTTACAAATTCCATTACTAACGGTAAATACTACCCGGAAAGAACTGACCTGGTAAGAATGCTGAATAGCCTTAGCAGCGAATTGGATGTAATGCGTCCATCAATGTTGGAAAGTGGCCTGGATGTAATACAGTATAATGTCAACAGAAAAAGTGCTGACCTTGGCTTGTTTGAATTTGGTAAGACTTACACTCAAGTAGAAGGGAAATATATTGAAGTACCTCAATTAGCTATTTGGATAACAGGTAATGTACATCCACAGCATTGGAATCAAAAAGCTGCAAAAGCAGATCTGTATTACCTGAAAGGTTTGATCAATAATCTGTTACAGCAATCAGGCATTAAAAATACGAGCACCAAACACATTGAGGAAAATGGTATTGCAGAAGTAAATTGGATGTGGAAGAATAAACAGCTTTGTTCGGCTGTTGAGGTTTCCCAAAACCGTTTAGACCTTTTTGACATAAAACAAGAAGTTTATTTTGCAGCCATTAATTGGAATGTATGGTTGGATGCTGTTGCTGCTATTAAGATAAAATACAGTGAGGTGCCTAAATTCCCTGCTGTACAACGCGATCTTGCTATAGTTTTGGATAAGCAGGTAACTTATGAACAGGTACAGCAAACAACAGAACAATTGAAGCTGGATAGTTTGCAATCATTTGATCTGTTTGATGTTTTTGAAAGTGAAAGATTAGGTGCCGGGAAAAAATCATATGCATTAAGTTATACTTTTCAGTTACAAGACCGTACCTTAACAGACACGGAAATAGAACAATTGATGCAACAGCTTGCCGGTGCTTATAAAAATAAATTACAAGCTCAAATAAGAGAATAATGCAGGAATTGCAGCTACTAAATGAAAAGCTCAATCAGCTGTTGAAAAAACATGCAGCGCTACAGGCGGAAAATAAACGCTTGCAGGCAACTGTGTCTGAGCATAAAGGGGTGATGGATAAACTGAATAAAAAACTATCAGGCCTTGAAGAAGGGCTGATCGCTACACATATCAGCACCGGTATGAATGGAGAGCAAAAATTGGGTATGCGCAAGCAATTGGATACTGTGATAAATGAAATTGATAAAATATTGAATACGCTGAATGACTAATCTGCAAATACGATCTATATTTTTTGCATTGAGCTTTTTCTGTCTTTGTTTGTTTTCTTGTAGTACAAACATTCAACCCTGTTCACAACCCACAGAGTTCCCGGTTCATATGCACACATCTCAGGTGGTTGGGTATGATACAAACCATATTGCTATAATTAGGGATACTGTTATGGCTAAACCTGTAATAGGTTTTGTCAGGAATGATACGGCATATAGATATGCATTTTCTTCTCAGACCTTTTCAGATTTTAATATGTTTCTATCTACATTGTCTGATAGCACAAGTTTTTTTATTTCTCCCGATTCAACAAATACAACTCTTGGTTACGATACTTTGACTTTTTACTATTCGAGGCAAAGACAATTTATTTCCAACTCATGCGGTTTTGGATATTATTTTAACATCCAAAGTATAAGAACAACTCATAATTTTATTGACTCGATCCTTATTGAAAATACTAATGTTACAAATAATGCATCAACACAAAACCTTAGGTTATACATTCGTTAGCCTGTTTGTAATGATGTTCTTATCTGTAACATCATTTGCACAGCAGGCCCCGGTTTTAGATACATCTTCAGATAGAGAAGACTCTATAGAACATGCTACTGCCAATGCATTAGAAAATAAGATCAGCCACCAGGTCTGTGTGAGCTTTGATGTGTTTCAGGCGCTACTGAATTATAATTCTACTTATAGGGAAGGCTATGAACTTGCAGTAGATTATTATTATAAAAAAGACCTTTACCTGGTAGCAGAAGGAGGGTGGGGACATTCTCATCTCAATAATTCCCGGCTATCTTATGCCAGCAACAATAGTTTTTATCGGGTAGGGTTTAATAAAAGCCTTTTAAATCGTTCCTCCCCAAAGGATTGGGATATGGCTTTTATTGGTCTTCGTCTTGCTGCTGCCCCAATTCAAAGAGGTCAGGTTACTTATACAATTATTGATAATTATTGGGGTACAACCAATGGTACAATCAACGCAACAAACTTTGTTGGTGTATGGGCCGAGTTAACCGGGGGCTTTAGGGTAGAATTATTTAAAGGCTTATTCCTCGGCTATAGTATCAGGGGAAAATTCTTATTGAATCAGAAACCTTTCCTGACATTAGCTCCGATATATGTAGCAGGTTATGGCAAATCTGAAAAAAACGCTGTTTTTGACTTCAATGCATATATTACATATGCTATCAGGTGGAAGAAGGGCCGTTCAATGCCAGCAACAACAAAGAAGTAAATTCCGAATTACCTTACCAATATAAAATCACCCTTCTTAAACAATTGTCTTCCCTGAGGGCTTTGACCTTCTACGAGGTAATAATAGGTATCGGTTGGTGCCGGTACGCCATGAAAATTGCCATCCCAGCCCTCTTTTTCTGAGTTGGAGAAAAACACCCTTTGTCCCCAACGGTTGAATATTTCAAAATGTACCAGTTTGAAATTGCAATATTTTATCGGGTGTATCACATCGTTTTTCCCATCATTGTTTGGAGTAAAAGCAGTAGGCATAAATACGTTTGCCATGTCTTCTACCTGCACTAATACAGAATCTTTTCCATCGCAACCATTTGCATCTATACCATAAACAATAAAGCGGGTATTTAAGATTGGAGAAACGAATGGCATAGTGCTTAAACTGTCATCACAAAGCGATCCTGGGGCCCATCTATAGCTAATGCCGCCTGATGCTGATATTTGAATGGATGGGTTTTTGCATGAAACCTCATCGCCGTTATAGCTTGCTTTTATTTGTGCATTCGGGTGTACTGTCACAGTCATACTATCTTTGGCAGTACAGATACTATCTACTTTTACAGTTACTACATAGGTTGTTGTTGTATCTGGTCTCGCTATAGGAAATCGATCACTAGGGTGGGTGAGAGACAATTCCGGAGACCAATGATAAGAGAGTCCGCTATCTACCCAAAGTTTTACAAAACCTCTTGGGCAGATGGCTGTATCATTTCCAACAGCTATTGAACGTGGAAAATTATTCACTATTACACTTTGTGTAATAGTGTCAGCGCAACCATATGCGCCTCCCATTGTTAGCGTATAGCTATAATTACCTACGCCAGGAAATATATGAGCAATGCTGGAACCATTTGCCGTTCCTCCATCACTAAATGTCCACCAATAACTAGTAGCTGGTGTGTGCCCGGGCAGGTCATGGCTCGTAAGGTATACCAATCCATTTTTACAATACGGCTCATTTATAGTTACCGAATCTTTTACACTATTAACATCGATATAAACACTACTTGTTGTTTTACAGATTTGTCTGAATGATATGTCATCTATTGCAAAATCGTTGCCGCTTGCTGCAGTTTGTTGATCATTAATGCAAATGCTTATTGATGTATTTGATCCGCTATACCAAACTACGTGAAACTCTTGCCATAGACCGGCAGTAGTTGATAAATACAAGGGAGAACCAACCAAAGTTCCGTTTATTGAGAATTGTAAAATAGCAGGTGTTGAATTATTACATGATGTTCCCCAAGCTGAAAAATCATAGTAGGTGTTTGGGGTTACAGTTATTGTCTGGCACCATATGCTAATGGGGCTCGAAGCTCCATTTACGATCATCATATTCCCTGTTCCGGTTGTATGGTCACCAAATGAAGTAAACAAACTATGCAACAAAGTAGTGTTAGTTGATATGCCATAAGTGCCTTCATAAGATACCAAACCCCATGGCCCACCTGTGCCAAGTGTATAGCTACTTGTGAAACCGGTATTACCAAGGCTAAAATCACCATTATAAACCAGGTTGCTGGCTGTAAGTGTTTGGATATTAAGAGAATACATGGTTGCATTACTACTTAAACTTGCTATTGGATTCAAAGATGTGGTATCTGAAAGTCCGAGAGCAGGAGACCACACTGTATCTAAAACTGTAAAGCCAACAGGCACTGTAAGTGTTGCATGTAAACCTACTTTTGCATTCGGACATGCATGAATGGTATCTGTAAGTGAAATTGTAGTGCACTGTGAAAAACCACTCTCATATTTCAAGAAGCTGATAAGGACTATAGTGATAATTAATATTTTATGTTTCATAATATTTTCTTTGGCTATATATTGGCAACAAAATAAAATATTTTTTAATTCTATTGCAATCAGTGAATTGAGATGACCATATAGAGATATTTTATGACATTCCCATTACAATATGGCCGAGGTGACAGTGGACTTGTTTAATATGTTCTCAATTTCCTTCTCACGTTTTTGAATTTGAAAGCGTAAAGGAGAAAATACCCATTTTGAACGCAGTTTGGAAAGTCTGTCTTCAGGAGGTAGTAATATCAGGCGTTTTAGCCAGTTCCAGGCAACAAAATGTTTGAAAACCCGGGATAATTTTACAAAATATACAACAGTCGATGCATCACATTGATCAAGTAGATCTTTTAGTTCTCCTATATCTGTAAGAGAGGATATGCACAACACAGTACCTTGTTTATGATTAAAGTATTGATTTATAGACTTCTCAGTTTGCCAACTGCTGTTGCTGATAATGCGCATATCTTTCTCGTCTTCTGACAGCTGTTCGGATATATTGAATGTTTGGTCTGGAACATAACGTAATTGCCATTCTTTTTTAGCAAGTGTGTCATATACGGTCCAAATATTGTTCTTATAATAATTCAACATTTCTTTCAGGTAGCCGTCCGTAAGTAGGTTTTTTTTCAGGGCTACGTGAAAGGATGCATAAAAAAATAAATGAGAAGCGTAAGGTTCATACATTTCCGGAACGCGCACCACCAATTCTCGGTTCTTTGCATACACCTTCCATACTATTCTCCGTACATCATCACCCGCTTCAAAGTCTTTATAGTTTAGGTATTCGCCTTCTACTCTGCGGAGTTGTTCTATGCGTACATCTGTTGTTAATGTCTTTTTAGGAAAAACACTTCTGTCTTCTTCTTCTTCTAAAACAGGTGGTTGATAAAACTGTCCGGAAATAGGTTGAGAGACTGCCAGTGAAAACAAATGCAACATATCCTGGAAATAGATAAAACCTCCCTTTAGGCCATATTCCTTTATATCAGGTAAGTTTATCCTGCTGCTACCTGAAATAGCAAAAGGGAGTATCGAATTTGGCTTGCGTTTATTTGACAAAAGACTGAACCTGTCTGTCATGATATTATCATCATAGAACAACCTGCCTTTTACGAAACCAAGAATAGGGCGGAATGCTCCTTCCAGCATGGTATTCAGGTATAACTTATTGGTCCTGCCTTTTTTTGTCTCTGTCTTAAATTCAACTTGTAATATGTTGTGTTTGTTTTTTTTAAGCCATATATAATACAGCCAGCTAAAAAAAGTGCTTAATACAGACAATCCTATTGTAACTACCAGGAACCATAATATCACTTTCCCCATCAACAATATAAAAGGCAGAAATGGTGCTGGTTCATCTTTGGGAACTGGCCTGTAAAGGACTTTATATCCGCCCCAAATAGCTATTGTGCAGAGAAAAGTATTAACAGTAAAAGGGAAATATTGGGAATAAAATTTAATCCGCCATTTTAACTGGGTCCAATTCATAGATCAGCTTCTGTGCATGAAAATACACAGTAATTTTTGAAGCTGGTGTTAAAAAGAATAATGCCTGCACTATAAAGTTGTATAGACCTTATAACGTAGGCATTCTATGAATTTTGAACAGCGTTCTTACTAATATAGACGTACAAACAAGAAAAAATGTTAGGGTTTTATCTGTTAATTATCTTTTTCTTTCAGCCATTTTTCTATTTCATTTTGGTTCAGAGCTACATAGTCGGTTGTAAACTGTATTGTGTCATCCTTAACCCAATCTATTACCGGGAATTTTCCCCCAGTTATCTTTAGGAAAGCTTTGGGTTCAATTCTTATAAATGGGATATCCCAGGCTTTGGTATCTAACCAAAATGGGCTAAGGTCTCCGTATCCTGTAATAACAAAATAAAATGGCAGGGTAGGGTCACTCTTCTTCATCAAATGCATTTTATAGGCAGCTATCCTGCAATGTGGGCATGTAGCACTAACAAATGCAATAATGTGCTTTCCAGTATGTAGTTCATTTAGTATAGTTGTTACGTTTGTGATGCTTGAATAATCTATCGGCTTATTTACCTTTTGTTTATTTGGATATGCCAAACCGGAAACTAAGAATGATACAAAAGTGAGAATAATGATAATTGGGGTGCAAAGTGAGAATATTTTATATGTGATGCTGGTATGCCATCCCTTATGAAATACACTCAATATGCCTAGTGATATTAGAAGTAAGGCATTTTTTATTAGAGAAGATGATGGACTCATCCAAATCTCATCTCCAAAGCACCCGCAATTCACATTATTTCCTTCTTTTATCCATAAATAAGCCAGGTATATACTGAAGATGAGGATCATAACTATCCCTGATCTTAAGACTAGTTTATTCTTTCCATATATATTTAATATAAGAAATATCCCTATCGTGATTTCAATCCCTATTACCAAAAGAGCGAGTATGCTGGCCATGTTCCAAGAAAAAGGTAATATTTCTACGAAACTGTATTGAAACCTTTCGAAAGAATATACGTTATGTATTTTCGTAAATGCTGAGTATAGGAACAGGATTCCTACTCCTATTGAAAGTATATATTTTGATAGCAGTATTAGCTTTTTCATAGATCCCATTCACAAATATGACTATTTTAATAAAAGATGGTAATAATATCAATATAGATATGTTTTGTGTATGTGAATTTTTTTTGCATTTAGGTATTCAATAAAGATATTGCTCTATTTATTAAATATGAATAATGTTAATTTATGTGGAAAAATAGTTGGGATATATAATATTATATAGTATTTATAATTTTATGTTTACATTGATTGATATTCAGCTGTTTAGTTATTTTTTAATAATTTATTTATAAAAATAGTTTTCGGAAAGCTGGCTTTTACAAAAAATTGGAATATTTTTTGCTCATTAGGCAATCCTTCGTATATTTGCAACCCCTTACGGGAGTGCTAGCACGTGCGCAAAACAACATTGACAAGTTTATTTTAAAAAATATTTGACCTGTTTAGAAAGGCCTTTCCTTTTTATCAGGATTTTTTTGTTTGTAAAAAAACGGAGTTTAAATATACTATGGCTATACCACAAAAGCGAACAGCGACCGGTCGTATCAATTTCGCGAAGATACATGATGTTGCTGAAACGCCCGACCTGCTGGCTATTCAGCTTCAATCGTTCCAGGATTTCTTTCAGCTGGAAACCACACCTGACAGACGTGACAATGAAGGATTGTTCCGAGTGTTCCAGGAGAATTTTCCAATCACAGACACGAGAAATATTTTCGTGTTGGAATTCCTTGATTATTTTATTGACCCGCCACGCTATACAATTGAAGAATGTATGGAGCGCGGTCTTACGTATTCAGTTCCCTTGAAAGCCAAGTTGAAACTGAGTTGTAATGATGAAGAACACGTTGACTTCGAAACTATTGTTCAGGATGTGTTCCTCGGTAATATACCTTATATGACACCTCGCGGTACCTTTGTTATCAATGGTGCTGAGCGTGTTGTTGTTTCTCAGTTACACCGTTCACCTGGTGTATTCTTCGGTCAGAGTGTTCACCCCAATGGAACTAAAATATATAGTGCACGTGTAATTCCTTTCAAAGGTGCGTGGATGGAGTTTGCTACGGATATCAATAATGTGATGTACGCATATATTGACCGTAAGAAAAAATTCCCTGTTACTACATTGCTTCGTGCTATCGGTTATGAAACAGATAAGGATATCCTTGAACTGTTTGGTATGGCTGATGAAGTGAAGACAGATAAAAAGACAATGGAGGCAAATATTGGCCGCCGTCTTGCAGCACGTGTATTACGTAGCTGGACTGAAGATTTCGTAGATGAGGACACCGGTGAGGTTGTTACTATCGAGCGTAATGAAGTGGTTTTAGACCGTGACAGCGTTCTTGATGAAGAAAATGCAACAATGATTGCAGATATGGGTATCCCTACTGTTTTCTTGCAGAAAGAAGAAGTAAGTGGTGATTACTCTATTATATATAACACTTTAAATAAAGATACTTCTAACTCTGAGCTGGAAGCTGTTCAGCATATCTACCGCCAATTGCGTGGTTCTGATGCGCCGGATGACGAAACAGCACGTGGTATCATTGAAAAATTATTCTTCAGTGATAAGCGTTATGATCTGGGTGAAGTTGGTCGTTATAAAATTAACCGTAAACTCAACCTTGATATCAACCTCGATACGAAAGTATTAAGTAAGGAAGATATCATTTCGATCATTAAATATCTTGTACGCCTTACAAATGGTAAAGCGGAAATAGATGATATTGATCACTTGAGCAATCGTCGTGTGCGTACAGTTGGTGAGCAATTGTTTGCGCAGTTTGGTGTTGGTCTGGCACGTATGGCACGTACTATCCGCGAGCGTATGAACGTTCGTGATAATGAGGTGTTCACTCCGATAGACCTGATTAATGCACGTACGCTTTCTTCAGTTATAAATTCATTCTTCGGTACTTCACAATTATCACAGTTCCTTGATCAAACTAACCCATTGTCTGAGATTACGCACAAACGTCGTATCTCGGCGCTCGGGCCCGGCGGTTTGAGTCGTGAACGTGCTGGTTTCGAGGTTCGTGACGTACACTATAGCCACTATGGTCGTCTGTGTACCATCGAAACTCCGGAAGGTCCAAACATCGGTTTGATCTCTACACTTTGCGTTCACGCAAAGATCAATCCAATGGGCTTTATCGAAACACCATACAGAAAAGTAAAAGAAGGTAGAGTTGATCTGAAACATCAACATTATTTAAGTGCGGAAGAAGAAGATCTGGCTAAGATCGCTCAGGCTAACGTACCTCTTGATGATAAAGGTAACTTTACAGAAGATAAAATTAAATCACGCCAGACAGGTGACTTCCCTATACTTGATCCGGAAGAAGTGGAATACATGGATGTTGCGCCAAACCAGATAGTTGGTTTGAGTGCGTCTTTGATTCCGTTCCTGGAGCATGATGATGCCAACCGTGCATTGATGGGATCGAACATGCAACGCCAGGCAGTACCGCTTATTCGTCCTGAAGTACCTATTGTGGGTACAGGTTTGGAAGGTAAAGCTGCTCGTGATGCACGTATCCAGATACATGCTGATGGTAATGGTGTAGTAGAATATGTGGATGCAAATGAGATCCACGTACGTTACGACCGTAATGAGAAAGCTCGTCTTGTATCTTTCGAAGATGACTTGAGAATTTATACACTTACTAAGTATAAAAAGACCAACCAAAGCACTAGCATCACACTTCGCCCTAGCGTTATAAAAGGCCAGAAAGTAAAAGAAGGAGACTTCCTTACTGAAGGTTATGCAACAAAAGATGGCGAATTGGCATTGGGCCGTAACCTGAAAGTGGCATTCATGCCTTGGAAAGGTTACAACTTCGAGGATGCGATCGTGATCAATGAAAAAGTAACTCGTGATGACTGGTTCACATCTATACATATAGATGAGTATGAACTGGAAGTTCGTGATACTAAACTTGGCGAAGAAGAGTTGACCCCGGATATACCAAACGTATCTGAAGAAGCTACTAAAGACCTTGATGAGAATGGTATCATTCGCGTAGGTGCACTGGTAAATGAAGGTGATATATTAATAGGTAAGATCACTCCAAAAGGTGAAACAGATCCTACACCTGAAGAAAAACTATTGCGCGCTATATTCGGTGATAAAGCCGGTGATGCGAAAGATGCTTCTTTGAAAGCCCCAAGCGGAACAGAAGGTACTGTTATATCAAAACAACTTTTTCAAAGAGCTAAGAAAGATAAGAACGCGAAAGTACGTGAGAAAGCAGCTATTGAGAAAATAGATAAAGTACACGAAAAGAACCTGCAAGATCTGCATACGCTTTTGCTTGAAAAATTGATGGTATTACTGAAAGACAAAAATTCTGCAGGTGTATCAAACAATTTCGGTGAGGCTGTTATCAGCAAAGGTGGTAAGTTCAATTCTAAGACGCTTGGTTCTATCGACTATCAAAACGTTAATCCTTTAGGATGGACCGGTGAGAAAGATGTAGATAGCTTTATCAACCAATTGTTGCACAATTACAACATCAAGTTTAACGAAGAGCTTGGCCGTTACAAACGTGAGAAATTCAATCTGTCTATAGGTGATGAATTACCTGCTGGTGTGTTGAAACTTGCTAAAGTATATCTTGCCAGCAAACGTAAACTGAAAGTTGGTGATAAAATGGCGGGCCGTCACGGTAACAAAGGTATTGTTGCTAAGATCGTTCGCGAAGAAGATATGCCATTCCTGGAAGATGGTACTCCTGTTGATATCGTGTTGAACCCACTTGGTGTGCCTTCACGTATGAACTTGGGCCAGATATATGAAACCATTCTTGGATGGGCTGGTGAAAGACTTGGTCTAAAATTCGCAACTCCGATATTTGATGGTGCAACAACCGATGAGATAGAAGGATTGATCGAAAAAGCTGGTTTACCTGAATACTGCCACACATACTTATATGATGGTGAAACAGGAGAGCGTTTCCACCAGAAAGCAACTGTAGGTATCATATACATGATCAAACTACACCACATGGTTGATGATAAGATGCACGCACGTTCTATCGGGCCGTACAGTCTTATTACACAACAGCCATTGGGTGGTAAAGCTCAGTTCGGTGGTCAGCGTTTTGGTGAGATGGAGGTTTGGGCACTTGAAGCATATGGTGCTGCAAACATTCTACAAGAATTACTGACACTGAAATCAGATGATATCATGGGCCGTGCTAAAACCTACGAAGCTATCGTGAAAGGTGATAACGTACCTAAACCTGGTATCCCTGAATCATTCAATGTGTTAGTGAATGAATTACGCGGACTTGGCTTGGAATTGAAGTTTGAATAGTATGATGATGTCCTTGACTGGATGTGGAATATTGTTCTTGTAAATGATTAAAATTTTTCAAAAAGATTCTTTCTTATTATGGCTATAAAAAAAGAAAACCGTCCAAAAGCGGGATTTAATAAGATCACTATCAGCCTTGCATCTCCCGATGTAATACTGGACCGTTCATACGGCGAGGTGTTAAAGCCTGAAACAATCAACTACCGTACGTACAAGCCGGAACGCGATGGCTTGTTCTGCGAAAAAATATTCGGCCCTGTAAAGGATTACGAATGTTATTGCGGTAAATACAAACGTATCCGTTATAAGGGTATCGTCTGCGATCGTTGCGGTGTTGAAGTGACTGAGAAAAAAGTACGCCGTGAGCGCATGGGGCATATCAAATTAGTTGTTCCTATCGTACACATTTGGTATTTCAAGAGCTTGCCTAATAAAATAGGTTATCTCTTAGGTACCAGCTCAAAGAAAATGGAAGGTATCGTTTATTATGAACGATATGTTGTAGTACAGGCTGGTGAAGCTGATGGAATGATCCGTCAGAAATTGAACCTGAAGGATTCTGAAAACACGCAGCAACAATTGCTGACAGAAGATGAATTCCTGGAGATCTTGGATGCACTTCCAAAAGAAAATCAACATCTGTCTGACGAAGATCCTAATAAGTTCATCGCTAAGATGGGTGCTGAAGCATTGCACATGCTGTTGTCTCGCATAGATCTTGACTCATTGTCTTATGATCTACGTAATGCAGCTGCAAACGAAACTTCACAACAACGTAAACAGGAAGCATTAAAGCGCCTGAGCGTAGTTGAAGCTTTCCGTGATGCAAATACACGCGTAGAGAACCGCCTGGAATGGATGGTGATGCAATATATCCCGGTTATTCCACCGGAATTGCGTCCGTTAGTTCCTTTGGATGGTGGTCGTTTCGCATCTTCTGATCTGAATGATCTTTATCGTCGTGTTATTATCCGTAACAACCGTCTGAAACGCCTTATAGAGATCAAAGCTCCTGAAGTTATCTTACGTAATGAAAAACGTATGTTGCAGGAAGCCGTTGACTCATTGTTTGATAACAGCCGTAAATCTAATGCCGTTAAAGCAGAAGGTGGTCGTGCACTGAAATCACTTTCAGATGTTCTGAAAGGTAAACAAGGTCGTTTCCGTCAAAACTTGCTTGGTAAACGTGTTGACTATTCTGGTCGTTCGGTTATCGTTGTAGGCCCTGAAATGAAATTGCATGAGTGCGGTTTGCCAAAAGATATGGCTGCCGAGTTATTCAAGCCGTTCATCATTCGTAAGCTTATTGAAAGAGGTATTGTAAAAACAGTGAAAAGCGCCAAGAAATTGGTGGAACGCAAAGAAGCTGTTGTTTGGGATATCCTTGAGAACGTTCTGAAAGGTCACCCGGTATTATTAAACCGTGCCCCAACACTTCACCGTTTGTCTATCCAGGCTTTCCAGCCAAAACTGATAGAAGGTAAAGCAATACAACTGCACCCACTCGTATGTTCTGCGTTCAACGCGGATTTCGATGGTGACCAGATGGCGGTACACGTACCTCTTAGCAACGCTGCTGTTCTTGAAGCGCAGTTATTAATGCTGGCTTCTCACAATATCCTTAACCCGCAGAATGGTACGCCTATTACCCTGCCTTCTCAGGACATGGTGCTTGGTCTGTATTACATTAGCAAGGGTAAGAAAACAACTGCTACTGAAACTGTAAAAGGTGAGGGTATGACCTTCTACAGTGCAGATGAGGTGGTTATTGCAAACAATGAAGGCCGTGTTGATCTTCATGCGCATATCAAAGTAAGAGCTTCCGTTCGTGATGAGAATGGTGATCTGAAAATACAATTAATAGAAACAACCGTTGGTCGTGTAATATTCAACCAATTTGTTCCTAAAGAGAATGGGTTCGTAAATGCACTGCTTACAAAGAAATCACTTCGTGAGATCATCGGTACAATACTTAAGAACACGAACATACCTAAGACAGTACAGTTCCTTGATGATATCAAAACATTAGGTTTCCGTACTGCGTTCAGAGGTGGTCTGTCATTCAATATCAAAGATCTTACTATTCCTTTGGTTAAGGAAGAGTTGGTCAACAATGCTAAAGTTGAAGTTGAGGAAGTTTGGGAAAACTATAACATGGGTCTTATCACGAACAACGAACGTTATAACCAGGTTATTGATATCTGGTCTCGCGTTGATACCCGTGTAACAGAAACATTGATCCGTGAAATGGCAGCAGATAAACAAGGTTTCAACTCTGTTTACATGATGCTTGATTCCGGTGCCCGTGGTTCTAAACAACAGGTTAAACAGCTTGCAGGTCTTAGAGGTCTGATGGCTAAACCTCGTCGTAGTGGTTCCAGTGGTTCTGAGATCATTGAAAACCCGATCCTGTCTAACTTTAAAGATGGTCTTTCGGTATTAGAATACTTTATCTCTACACACGGTGCGCGTAAAGGTCTTGCGGATACCGCCCTTAAAACAGCGGATGCGGGTTACTTGACTCGTCGTCTGGTTGACGTTGCACAGGATGTGGTGATCAATGAAGAAGATTGTGGTACGCTTCGTGGTATTGCAACTACTGCATTGAAAGATAATGAAGAAATTGTTGAGCCTTTGTATGATCGTATCTTAGGTCGTACATCCCTGCATAATATCTATGACCCATTAACTGATGAATTGATTGTTAATGCTGGTTCAGAAATAACTGAAGATGTTGCAAGACGTATTGAAGAGAGTCCTATCGACGCTGTTGAGATCCGTTCTGTATTGACTTGCGAAAGCCGTCGTGGTGTATGTTCTAAGTGCTATGGTAAGAACCTGGCAACTGGTTACATGACACAGAAAGGTGATGCGGTTGGTATCATTGCTGCACAGTCTATCGGTGAGCCGGGTACACAGCTTACACTTCGTACCTTCCACGTGGGTGGTGTTGCGGGTTCTTCAGCTATCGAATCTCAGTTAACTGCAAGGTTTGATGGGCAGATACAGTTTGATGGTTTGCGTACTACCAAGTACACAGATGCAGAAGGCGAAGAGCAAATAGTTGTAATAGGTCGTACTGGTGAGGTTCGTATTGTGGATATTGCAAATGATCGTTTGCTTATCACCAACAACATACCTTATGGTTCTATCCTGAAAATATCTAACGGTAAGAAAGTTCAGAAAGGTGATGTGATCTGCACATGGGATCCGTTCAATGCGGTGATCATCTCTGAGATCCAGGGTAGTGTTGTTTTCGATAACATTATCGAAGGTGTTACTTACCGTGAAGAAGCGGATGAACAAACAGGACACCGTGAGAAAGTGGTTATTGAGACTAAAGACAAGACCAAGATACCAGCATTGATAGTGAAAGGCAAGGAAGAAAAAATGTACAACCTTCCAGTTGGTTCTCACATCATCGTGAATGTTGACGATAAAGTTCATAATGGCCAGGTACTTGTTAAGATACCACGCGTTATGGGTCGTAGCCGGGATATCACGGGTGGTCTGCCACGTGTAACAGAATTGTTCGAAGCACGTAACCCAAGCAACCCGGCTATTGTTGCTGAGATCGATGGTGTTGTTGCATTCGGTAACGTAAAACGTGGTAACCGCGAAATAATCGTTGAATCACGTGAAGGTTTGGTTAAAAAATATCTCGTTCCACTTACCCGCCATATCATGGTGCAGGATGGTGACTTCGTGAAAGCAGGTACTTCGCTTTCTGATGGCGCTACTACACCGGGTGATATCCTTTCTATCAAAGGTCCGTTCGCAGTACAGGAATACCTGGTGAATGAGATTCAGGAAGTATATCGTTTACAAGGTGTGAAGATCAACGATAAACACATCGAGGTGATCGTTCGCCAGATGATGCGTAAAGTAACGATCATCGATCCGGGAGATACAAAATTCCTAGAAGAAGATACAGTTGATAAGTTTGACTTCAGTGTTGAGAACGACTGGATATTCGATAAGAAAGTAGTTACCGAATCTGGCGATTCTGATAAACTGCAGCCAGGCCAGATCTGTACCCTCCGCGAGATCCGCGAAGAGAACAGTGTTATGCGCCGTGCCGATAAGAAACTGGTTGAATACAGGGATGCAAATCCTGCAACTTCAGCTCCGCTGTTGTTAGGTATCACCAAGGCTTCTTTGGGTACACATAGCTGGATATCTGCAGCTTCCTTCCAGGAAACAACTAAAGTATTGTCACAGGCATCTATCAACGGTAAGTCTGACAACTTGCTTGGTTTGAAAGAGAATGTGATCACAGGTAACCTGATACCAGCCGGTACCGGTATGCGTGATTATGATGATCTGATAGTTGGTTCTAAAGAAGAATTTGAACTGCTGATGGCAAACCGCGATGTACTACAGTTTGACGAAGAAGAATAGTGATCTTGATTTCATTAAGTTTATACTAAGGGCTGCAATTTGCAGCCCTTATTTTTTTGACCTGCTTTGATAATTTTCCTATATTCGTTTTCCTAAAATCTCCTCAACATGCTCCTCAAAAAGAAAATAGTATTCTGTATAACCTTGTGTGGTTTATTCTTAGTTGCTCAAAGTTTTACACAAAAAGGACAGCATGATAATGAGAAGGCTCAGAATCTGAAGGTGCTACCAAAAGATATTTCTGATGATGACCTGCATAAAGTAATGCATGATTTTTCTGTTTCTCTGGGTGTACGTTGCAATCATTGCCATGTAAAGCAGGAAACAGCCGCCGGAGAAAAACCTAAAATGGATTTTGCATCAGATGCCAAACCCGAAAAAGGTATAGCACGCGAAATGATGAAAATGGTTGATGGTATCAATCATACCTATATGAGCAAGATTGCTGAAGGTAATCTGGAGCCGGTGACCTGTGTTACTTGTCACAATGGCCATGTAAAACCACTTAACACTGTTGATTCTCTGATCAAGAAGAACTAAGCAGTTTTAGTTGATCCAAGCTTTATTTTATAGTTGAAAAAACTACCTGTAAGTGTACCTATAAGTATACCCAGCATGGCACCTATGGTCACATCTAGCGGGTAGTGAACACCTACGTACACTTGCGCGAAAGACACTAATAAAGCCCACATAACAGCTACAGGCGTGATCCATTTGGCATATTTACCCAGGGTAACTGCCGTAAAAATACCCATTGAAAAATGATTTGCCGCATGTGATGATGGGAAACTATAGCCACTGCCGCACGGTACTATATTATGTATCACATGGTATAGATAGGGGTCGTTACACGGGCGAATGCGATGAAAATAAGGTTTCATTAGATGCGCACTGATAAAATCGCTGAAAGAGAAACTAATAAAGAACATAGCGCACCATATCAACCCGCGCCAGCCCCAGTTGGCAGTCATAAATATGAGCAGGAATAAATAGAGTGGTGCCCAGAAATATTGATTACGTACATAAGGCATTATAGCATCGCAAAAGCCATTTTGCCAAACCACATTCATGTAGTACCAAACTAAATTATCCAGCTTTAATATTGATTCGAACATGGTTTGTTTTAGTTGTAAGTGATGAGTTGTAAGTAATAAGATATTCGTTATTCACTGCTCACTCTTCACTGTTCATTGTTCATTGTTCATTGTACGTTGTTCACTCTTCACTGTTCATTGTTCTCTGTTCACTCTTCATTGTTCTCTGTTCACTAAAATCACTTCTTAAACACTAGTATCATTCTCGGCGATAACACCGGGTCATAATCATTTAGACTGTAGTCTCCAAAAGTACCTGTAAGCCTTAGTCCCGCTTGTTTAAACATTCTCACGAAATCACTCAGCGTAAATGCGGCTACACTTTCCATGTATTTTCTTGGCCTGTTATCTGCATCAATGAAACTGATCTCTTTTCTGATATGGCCACGTTCTACGTGCTTATTCAGATGAAAAGTATAACTGCCTCTTTGCACAGTATGTTCAGCAACCATATTATCCAATACGTATTCTGTATTCAGATAGTCTATAACCAGTATGCCATCTTTTTTTAGCCCACCTGCAAAAGACTTGGCAGCCAGCATATGGTCGCGGTCGTGTGCAAAATAGCCGAAGCTGGTAAAGAAATTAAAAGCATAATCGAAATAGTTGATGTACATAGGCATGCGCATATCGTGTACATAAAAATGCAGGTTGTCAGACTCGTGAGCCTTTGCTTTTTCTATTCGGCCATGACTCAGATCAATACCTGTTACATCAAAACCTTTTTCAGCAAGCTGTATGGCAAAACGGCCTTCACCACAAGCTATATCCAGTATACTACTGCCAGGCATGGGGCGTAGGTAAGCGATCAGTTTATCAAGAAACGCTTGTGCTTCCAGTTTATCCCTATCCTGGTATAGTATCTTATAATACGGGCTTTCGAACCAACTCTCGAACCAATCTTTGGGCTCCATAGCTACAAAAATAGGTGCTTTGTTGATTGGTTGATAGATATTGGATTAAATAGTTGATGGGTTAATAAGTTGACAGGGGAAATCGCTAAATAGTTAAATTGTTAAATAGTTGAATAGTTAATAGGGTTGTGAGACGTTTTAGCGTTTTAACCTCTTAACTATTTACCGTATTACCTTTTACTTTATTTGGTAGGAATAGCCAACTAGAATTGATGCTGCACCTGTTTTATTTTGTCCGTCGGCTGAGCTTTTCTGGATATTCACAAAACCATAATTACCGCCAACCTCAAAGAATACATGGCCGTTTTCTCCAAGTGCATATGATACACCTATAGCCCCCTCTATACCATAATTCATAGATTGTATAGAGCTTTTTACATTTTGCGTAGTATCAAATGATACGGCCGGAGAAAGCTGTTGTTGTCCTGCAGCATCAGCATATATAGGACTCGAGCCTTTATTAACCTGTTTAGCTGCCAATAGGAAGCCTATATATGGGCCTGCCATTACATACGCCCTGAAGTTTGACATGCCAAGGTCGTGTCCAAATTTGGCCATTATGGGTATTAATAAATAATTGAGTTTTGTTTCGCTGTTATAGTTGGCATACAAATAGGTTGGCCCTACACCCATTGTGTTAGGGAAGGCCTGCATACCATTCTTTTTACCACCTTGCGATGAATATTCGATCTGTGGCTGTAATGAGAACATATCAGAGAAATGAAAGTCTGCAAACACAGCACCATCTGGCCCAAGGCGTGAGCTATAACCAGAGTTGAGTGGATTGGATGTAGACCCTGATGACAGATTTGGAATACTTAACCCTGCTTTGATACCAAGGTCTATCTGGGCATTGGCGGTAATGTTACAAGCAGCAAAAAACACGATACCTGCGACAAGAATACGATGATTATTCATGGGTATTTGTTTTGGTGAACTTATAAAGAACTATTACTTATACAAAACTACATTAAAATGATATTGCAAGTATGTGTTTTGAGGGATATAGGGGATGTTTCCGCCGTTGTTGGTGTTCCTTTCCACCAACAACTGTCGCACGGACTATTTTGATTCGCTCCATGATACATGAACTAAATCTCCACTCCATTATACTTCAACCAATCCTTAACCTTCGCTATCATGGCTTTTATGTAGTTCTCTGACAAGTACATATTGGCGATCTTATCAAAATTCTTTGCCTGTACACCTAAATAATGTATCCATATAGCGAGGCCGGCGTATGGTACCAGTTCCAATTCACTATCAGCGAGGTTATACTTTGACCGATAGCCTTCGAGAAATGCAGCTTTCTTCTGCTCGTATTCTTGCTTGTCCGTCTCTATGTAATACAAGTGCATACAATAGTAGCCGATGTCTAAAATAAGCCAGCCATTACCAAGGTTATCAAAATCGAAGAGGGTAATAAGGCCGTTATCTGCGATATTGAAATTGTCGTACCAAAAATCGAGGTGCACGATGCCTTTGGCCAGGTTGGGATTGTTAAATGCTTCAGTCAATATTGCTACTGATGTCTTTATAAACTGCATCTCTTCTATGTTTTCAGAGATGTATTTGGCTAAATGATCATAGGCCCAGTTGACCAGCAGATCAACTGAATAGGTCATCCTGTCTATAGACTTGTTGGCCGTAAACTGGTGGAAACGGCCTACTTCCTCGCCTATACTATAATTTAGTTCTGTAGTAAGCTGTCGTAATTTTTTGCCCTCAGCAAAAGAGAACAAAACGGCGTACCGGACGCCCTCAGGTGCATGTATATCCTGTATATAGTCACCATTAGCATTCACGATGGGGTAGGATAAGCTGACCGTATTTTTTAGCTCGCAAAGGAATTTTACTTCTTCTTCCACATCATGGCGGCTTCTGTGGCTGGGGGTATAGATGCGTAGTATATAATCGGCATCCTCAGTGTTTATCCTGTACGTGTGATTGATATTGGTTCTAATCAGCCAGCACTTGACATTCTTAAAACCATATTGCCCAGCTACCCATACAGCTAAATGCTCCGGTGACAGGGTGGAGTTTATAACGGGGAAGATTGTATTATTCATTGGGCAATATTAATGAAATGATTTTAGTGGTTGGGAGAAAATCAGCGATGGATAATGGTTTGAAAATAAGACTGGTTAGGTTGAAATCTGTGAACTTTTGTAACTTGCTGTTGGCTCGCGTTGGGAAAAAGAAACTGATTAAGGCTAGGATCGGTTATAATATAACATGGCATGAAGTATATATCCTTCGATTTTGGTGATTGCAATTTATATCTTAATCAAGTTTTTTTCCTGGAGACGACAGGTAAAATTACTAAGGTTTTATTCGTAGAAGATTTGATTTTTTTGCTGCTTGAGCCAAATCACGCAACTGGTCAAAGAAATGTCGTTTGTTATAATTTTTCAAAAGCATACAAATGGGCTATCGAACCTCCTCCAGATCTACCTGGTACCTACGGTTATAGCTCGATTTATTTTAGAGATGATAAGTTTTGTGCTTATACAAATACAGGGATAGAAGTAAATGTTGATCCAAATACAGGTAAAATAATTGATTCTGAATTTATTAAGTAGAATTTAACATTCAGCAAATGGGATAATAATTACGCCTTTGTTTGTTTTATTTTCTGACCAACAAACCCGATGTTCTGGATGTTCCGCAGGGCATCCGGAACTCGAAATAATAATCCGTCCTGCGAACGGTATTCATAGATATAAAGCTAAATATTATCATCCCAACTGCAAATTTTGTTGATATCTTCCCCCAAAAAATGAATTTGGCTCCTTGCCAATAGTAACTTGCTTTGAACAAAAAAATAATCAACTAAATCAATTCAATCAGTTACAATCAAAGGTTCAGACAAAATATCCCATCTGCAATAAAAAATATTCTAAAAACTAAGTCATTTCACTCAATATCATTTTTTTACCGGAAGCAGGAAGCTGATTAAGCAACACCTCTACATTTCAGGAGATTCCTCCTGCGTCGGAATGACAGCCCTGATGGCAATTGTCTCATTGTCAAGCTTGCCTTGTCGGTAGGTAGGTCGCCGAATTGTCAAATTATCAAATTGTATTTGTCAAATTAATTGACATTCTTTATCTTTATTACAGAAATCATGTAGATGAAGAACAAAAAAGGGTACCAATCCAATGCTTCAGCTATAAAACCAAGCTCTATTGTCATGTATATTGACATGAACAGCTATTTTGCCAGTTGCGAGCAGCAGGACAGGCCAGAGCTGCGTGGACGGCCTATTGGGGTGGTACCGTTTGATAGTCCGACGGCGGTAATTATAGCCCCTAGCATGGAAGCCAAGAAATTTGGAGTGAAGACGGGTATGCGGATGTTTGAAGCCAAATTGGTTTGTCCGCAGATAATAGGGGTATCTGTAAGGCCGGTGCTCTATCGGCAGTACCATATAGTCATCATGGACATACTGCGCAGCTATAGCGATGATGTGATACCGCGCAGCATAGACGAGGCAGTGATGAATATGAGCAGCTACCGGCTGGTGTATAAGGATTTCCCGGCGTTGGCGAGGCAGATAAAGGCAGACATCAAAACCAAGCTGGGTGAGTTTGTGAAATGCAGCATCGGCATCGCACCGAACTCTTTTTTGGCCAAGCTGGCTACAGAGCTACAAAAGCCTGATGGACTGGTGGAGATAACACCGGAGAATATAGACGAACATCTTGCCAAACTGCAGTTGACAGACCTGCCGGGCATAGCCAAGGCGAATGAGAAGCGGTTACGGATGATAGGCATTAATACCCCGCTGGAGATGCGCCATGCATCGGAGGGATTGCTGCGTAAGGCTTTTGGTGGGGTGGTGGGCAACTTCTGGCACGGCAAACTGAATTTTGTAGAGAGTGGTCTGCACTCCAATCCTTTCCGCACAATGAGTGCTACACGCAGTCTATCGAGGGAGATGCGGTCGTCGAAACAATCACTGGACTCTATGCTAATCGCGCTGTGCACCAAACTGGAACAACGATTGGTGAAGCAAGAGGTGTTTTGTAAAGAGGTGAGTTTTTTTATCAGATACCTGGATGGTACAGGCTGGGATACGAAAATAAAACTTGCCAACCCGGCGCAGGACGGGCTGGAGCTACGCAACTATATAAAAGAGAAGATGGAAATATTTGAGGCGGAGCATGGGGGCAAGCTTTTGTTCAACGACAGGATGCGGAGCATGGGGGTAGGCATACAAAATTTTGTGACGGACAAGGCGATGCAATACAGCCTGTTTGACAACCGAATAAAACATGATGTGCTGCGCAAGGCCATGTATCAACTGAAGGATAAGTATGGCAAGAATAGTGTGCGTAAAGCGGCTGAAATGTTTGAACCTAAGATACTGCGCGATGCCATAGGCTTTGGATCAGTGAAGGACCTGGATGCTAGTGACGGGCAACTGAACCAGTATATGCTGGAGGAAGACTGATTTAAA
>Ga0207082_1065_pt1 | contig 23327 bp, 26 predicted proteins | sample Alteio_BWMinHeat_56_FD_153588 | JGI IMG/M metagenome (GOLD analysis project Ga0207082, IMG submission 153588) | Enriched cells from forest soil in Barre Woods Harvard Forest LTER site, Petersham, Massachusetts, United States -... | ecosystem: Environmental > Terrestrial > Soil > Temperate forest >...
TAGGCGAATCATCACGAGCCAGAGATGGATTCGCAGCTTCCAGCTTTTTTAATTTCTTGAATAACTGATCATATTCCACATCAGCAAACACAGGCTCATCCTGCACATAATATTTCCAATCCGCATACCTTATTATTTCACAAAGCTGGTCTATCTCTTTTTCAGCATCGGCCAAATCTTTTTCTAATAAGGATTTTGCTTCATTATAGAGCCGTTGCTCATCATGCTTGCTGTACATAATGCAAAGAAAGTTTGTACAAATCTATTTACCCAATTAATTTTTCCCAATCACCCGCACCTTCTCTTATCAATTCAGGACTCCCCTCAGTGCAATCGATGATAGTAGAAGGAATTATACTGCCATGTCCTCCATCAATAACAATGTCCACATCATTTTGAAACACTTCATACATTATTTCAGGGTCGGTATAGTATTCAACATCTGCATCCATAGGCAGAGAGGTACTCATGATAGGGTGACCAAGTGCTTTTACTATTTCCTGGCAAATATTATGATCAGGCACACGTATACCCACCGTATCTTTTTTGGTCTTCAGCATTTTAGGCACTTGCTTACTGGCTTCCAATATAAAAGTAAAGGGCCCCGGTAATGCTCTTTTTAATAACCTGAATATTGGCGTATCAAAGCTCTTGGTATAATCATTTATATGACTAAGGTCGGAACACACAAAAGAGAATTGTGCTTTTTTAGGATTGATATTCTTTATCCTGCAGATACGCTCTATCGCTTCATTATTATAAATATCACATCCCAAACCATAAATAGTATCTGTAGGGTAAATGATGACCCCACCTTTTTTCAAACAATCCACAACAATATCAATATTGCGTTTATGTGGGTTGTCAGGATGGATCTCTAATAACATGAATGCTATATTTTTTTAAAGTTACAACTATTAAAGGGCTTTTACTCCTGCCATTGCGGCTCGTAATCTTTCATAATGTGTGCCACTTATGTCCAACCATTTCACACCACTATTCTGAACAATATCGAGGTATATATTATAAAAATACCCTCTCATATCCGGATGTTCTCTTTGTGGATCTTCGGTCCAGGGAATATCAATATTGGTTAGCAAGTATAGATCATATTTTCTTTGAGCTATATGCTCCAGTATCTCTACATGGCATCTTTTAAATGCGTGCTCACTCCAAACTTTTATCACATTCAGGTCAGTATCACAAACAAGAAAATCATTAGCTTTCTGTAATATATTATCTTCTAAGGCAAGTTGACCTTTAGCAATATGCAGTAGATCATGTTCAGTATATGGCCGTTTTAGATCATCAATATATGCCCTGGCATATTCCGGCACCCAAACAGTATCCAATTCTTTAGCCAAGGCTTCGCTCAAAGTACTTTTCCCTGTTGATTCGGGCCCTATGACCACTATTTTCTTAATGTCCTTCAACCTGCGAGGTTTTTTTATGTTTACACCCCCTGAGCCATTGGGTACCTTTTATACTCAGCCACGCAGAAGCACTGCCTACAAATGCACCAACCAATACATCTGATGGATAATGCATACCCAGGTACATTCTTGAATAACCGACAGTACTTGCCCATGCATACGATGGTACTATCACATACCATTTGGGGTATTGAAAGCTTAACATAGTAGCAGTTTCAAATGCAAAAGAAGTATGTCCGGATGGAAATGAAGGATCTGTATCCGTTTTATAGTTATTGATATCAGGATAACGACTATAAGGCCTTGTGCGGTTCACTATATATTTTGCACTAAATGTTACTGCAAAATTGATTCCGGCGCCTGCCATAGCCTGCCAACCATGGATAATACTTAGGCTATCATGCTTTGCATAGCCATAAGCCAGTTCGCCTAATGGTACTGCAACCGTGATAGTATATACACTATTAGTAACAGGCACCATCATGCCATCTATGCTGCTTGTTCTATGATTTATGGACCTTAATAACCTTATATCAAAGTTTTGCGCGAAAGCACAAGTATGTAAAAAGATCAGCAGTAGTACTGCTATGCCGGTTTTAGCTGCTGTCTGTATATTTTTCTCCATTCTAAAAATCCAAAAATAGCTACAATAAACAGAAATAAGGTAAGGCAAGCCGTCATTGGCAGCTTTTTATATATCAATAGCGGAACTGCAAAAATATTAGACACATTCAAAACCAACCAGTTTTCCAGTTTACGTCTTGCAAGCAACCACATCCCTGCCCAGCCTGTTGCCGATACAAATGCATCCCAGATAGCAATATAATTACTGGGATACCTGTTTAACCCAAATTGCAATACCCCAAACAACAATACCACGGCTCCTATAATTATAGAAGTTGTTACTAACCAATCTTCTTTCTTAGCTTTTGTAATTGTTAGCGATAGTTCATGTTTCCTTTTTATCCAGTGCACCCATCCATATACACTCATTACCAGATAGTAGGCACTCAAAGTAGATTCTGCATACAACCCGAACCCCGCAAGAATATATATATATATCCCTGTACTGATAATGCCTGCAGGATATAACAATACATTATTTTTTTTTGCCAGCAATACCTCAGTAACAGCGGCAGATACTGCGATCCATTCCAGTGGTCTTGTTTGCTTAATATTCAGTAAAAAAAGGTTGGTCCAGTCCTGCAAATGCATAATAAACGCAAATGTATAGCATTGCGTTAGTTTAAATATATTTTTGCTTTTGGAAAATCAATGATTAATGCTATTTTTGCAGTCCCAAAATCGGTGCGGTAGCTCAGTCGGTAGAGCAAAGGACTGAAAATCCTTGTGTCGCCGGTTCGATCCCGGCTCACACCACCACCAATTAGAAAGTCGCTCCATGAGCGACTTTTCTTATTTATCCTATTTCTTTCATTTTTCAGATCAATAGCATGCTTGTGCATATACATTCATGACCACTATCATCGTTTTTTAATATTATAAAAATAACCTTTGAAAAAAGTATACGTAGGATAGTAACCTGACATTAGGCAACTCCACAAATCTGGCATGATATGAAAATGTCAAAAAAAATATTCTATTGGCTACCAAGAGCACTATGCATCACTGCAATTCTCTTTATCAGCATGTTCGCATTAGATGCTTTCGAATCTAACTTATCAGTATGGACGCAGATTAGACATTTCATGCTACACCTTACACCTAGCTATATTTTGATCTGCCTGTTACTAATTGCATGGAAATGGGAAAAACTAGGTGGTTTTATATTCCTGATAATTGGATTGGCTTTCACGCCTGTTATTTTCAATCACAACTACCATATGAACCATTCTTTTTGGATCAGCTCTCTCGTCATACTTGCTATTACAGTACCATTTGTACTTGTAGGGATACTATTCTTAGTAAGCAATTATCTGAATAAAAGGCCTGACAACATCTAATTTTTTTTGAATTTCTAATACCCATGTAGTAAAACATCAACATGCTGGCACGATATTATAGTACATGAATAATAATATTGCATCTTATTTTTGCAAAGCTTATTGACAATTGCTCAGATTAGAAATTTATCAGCCTTTTTAATCAATAAACCCAGTCCTTAACTTTGCCGAAAATTAAGTAGCGTATATCTAATTAGCACGCTTATAAAACATTCGTGTATTCAATAATCACTAAACAAAAAACATATGCTCAAGAAAAAATTACTCACTGTATTCATGACGTTAAGCCTGTTTGCCATCGCTTCCAACAATTGCTTTGCTCAGAAAAAATCAGTTCAATCAGAAGATTTTGGTAATACTTTGAATTTAGGTGTAGGTATAGGATATTATGGCTACCTGGGCGGTTCTACACCTTTCTTTTTTGCAAACTATGAATTTAACGTTGCAAGAGATTTTACTTTAGCACCTTTTATTGGTTTTGGCTCTTACAAAAGCAACCCATACAATTATGGAGGATCAGGATATTATTATACAGAAACGATCGTTCCGATAGGTGTTAAAGGCACATACTATTTCGATAGATTATTACATGCCAATCCAAATTGGGATTTTTATGCTGCAGCTTCTCTTGGGTTTACGTATAGCAAAATAACCTGGCAAGATGGATACAATGGAAATACAGACGTTGCTCATGCTGCAAGTCCTTTATATTTAGACCTCCACATTGGAGCAGAGTACCACATCAATAGAAGGCTAGGAGTATTCCTTGATCTGTCTACGGGTGTATCTACCATTGGTTTGGCTATTCATCATAAGTAATCCTGGTTAATCGATATTTTTCATCAAATAAAAAAGGCACTTTAATAGTGCTTTTTTTATTGTCTTTTTGAAACATATCTTATTTGAGACTCTCCCGGTATTTTTTCACCACTATTGCCAGTAAACTAATAACGAGAAGAAGTATCATATATCTAATTTGATATTATTGACTTGAATGAAATATTCGTAATCGCAATAACTTGCACCCTTTTCGCTTGTTGTAGTATCAAAGTATACGATCACTGTAACAAAATCCTTATAGGGTTGTATTGCCTGTTCAAAGCTTTTTTTATTCTCTATTATATCCCTGAACATCATATCAAACTCTTTTTGTCCTTTAGGAACAATAATAAATTCCTTTACCCTCCTATCAAAAGGTTGCATGATCTTACCAATGTTTACATGTAATTTTTCAACTACAGCTTTGGCCTCAACTAATCTCATGGTATTCTATATGTAGCTTTTATTTGCAAATAAGTCTTGTTGACTAATAAATCTGCACTAATCTCTATCAACTGTAAATATGACTATAAGCATTGAGATATGAAAATTTCATTAATTGCTTAACAAGCCATTTGTAAATCATTAACCAGTCATTAAGAAATGAGAAAGCTATTTAAAAAAACTAATTAGAGAGGAATATCAATATGAAGATGCATCCATATTTTCTCCATAAAGTATGGTCATTATCTTTTCTACCAGATCTAAAGCCTCTTCTTTCGATTTAGCATCAATAAAAAAGGCATCTATACTTGTTTGGTCATTATCTTTTTTAAGTTCCATACGGGTATCTGTATATACCCCTTCTATGAGTATAGCTTCAACCGGTTGGTTATCTTTAAAAATCACTTTATAATTTCCCATCAATAAAAAATCAATACAAGGTAGGGTTTTGTATTTGAAAAAACTAATAACGAAATAAATAAATACACATATAAATAATATAAATATATACAGATGTTAACAATAAAAATGACATTTTTGTATTAATTTCGCCGGAATTATAAATTTAAATATAATTATTTTTTACATTTTAACTATCTGGCATAGAAGTTGATATGAAAACTTCACCATATCCTAAATTATGATAAGAGATTTTATTTTAACGCACAGTTTACCTGTCATTTCATATATAGTTATCGTATTTTTCTTGATAAAATTTGCTTATTTGGTATTATATGGCATGATCAGAAAAACGTTCCCTTTGATTATTTATTCAATAATCATGTTTCATAAGACATATATAAAAAATACACCGTCTGAAGAAAAGAGATTTTTCATTTTTAGCAATTCTATAAACAGGGTCGTTTACCCAATTCTGGTTGTACTTATCCTGAACTACATATTATTTTTATCCCTGTCCACTTTATAACAATATTCATTATTGTAAAAATGGATTGCTGTTTTTTTCGATTTTGATATTAGTTGAGGGTCCATGCCCTGGTAATATCAATGTATCATCCGGCAATGTGAATAATTGATTCCGGATACTATTTATTAGTATGTCAAAATTACCTCCTGGAAGGTCAGTCCTGCCAATACTTCCTGAAAATAGCACATCGCCACATATTACCCAATTTCCTGGTTTATAATAAAATATAACGCTACCGGGAGAATGTCCAGGAGTAAAACGAACTTCGATCATATCTTCTCCAAGCATGATTGTCTCATTTTCGTCAATATAACTATCCGGCGTAGGCGCCTTTCCAATATCAAACCCAAACATTGCTGCAGAAATCTGCGCATTATCTAATACGGGTTGCTCCTTATTATGAATACTAAATGGTATGTTGTATTTATCTATCAACGCCTGAACTCCTAGTATGTGGTCAATGTGGGCATGCGTATTGATGATAGCCTGAGGCTGTAATTCGTTTTTAGTTAAAAAATCAATAAAATGTTTCACTTCTCCACTTCCATACATACCCGGGTCCACAATCCAACATTGCTTTTCTGCGTTAATGATCAAATACGTATTTTCCTGAAAAGGATTGTATGTAAAGACTTGGACATTTAACATCTGTATCTGGAATTTTGTGTAATTTACATATAGGAATTGATATAAGGACCGGGATAGGCCACTCTGGTTTTTTTGAACCATTGACATTAGATTTTTATGTAAGGATCTTAAGATTTGATATTTATAATGAAGCGCATCAGGATCATCATTTTAATTTGCTTTTCTGTTTTTGTTACAGGAAGCATTTCCGCACAAGCCTACTTGGAAACATTTGGCCAGAACAGAATACAATATCGTAAATTCAAGTGGAAATACTTCGACACCAAACATTTTCGTATTTACCATTACGATGCTGCGGGTAGGGACCTTGCAAGATATGTGGCTGAAGAAGCTGAAAAAGATATTTTATCAGTAGAACGCGATTTGGGCGGACAGTTCCCAAAACGATTTAATATTATTCTTTACAACAATTTTGACGAATACAAACAAACCAATATCGGGCTACAATATGATGGCCAGATACAGGATGTTCAACATTCAGGTAGTGTGAATCTTATTGGCGACAGGTTGGTCGTATATTTTACAGGCCAGCACACAGATCTTCGCAGGCAACTACGATCAGGCATGGCAAGGGTGGTTATGGAGCGTTTGATATTTGGTGAGAATATTCGCCAGATGGTTAAGAATGCATTGTTACTGAATTTACCACAATGGACAATTGATGGTTTTATTGCTTATCTGGTTGATGGATGGGACACCAAAAGCAACACAGATTGGAAAAATGTACTTGAAGCAAATCCAGGCAAAGGATTTAATATACTCGGAGACAAATACCCTGAACTGGCAGGTAAGGCTTTTTGGAAATATATGGTTGAACGTTATGGCCGCAAAGGCATACGGAACATACTTTTTACCATGCAACAAAAAAGCAATCTGAACAAAGGCATGAAACAGGTTACCGGCATGAAAATAACCGTTGCTTATGATTCCTGCCTGGCTTTTTACCATAACGTATATATTCAGGATTCGATTACCCACGAGCAACCGGATAGTACTAAGGGGTTGATACAAGTGACAGTTCCTAAGAACGATCCTGAAATAAGGAATGTACTGGTATCTCCACGTGGCCGCGATATTGCTTATGTAGAATGGAAAGACGGCGAATATAAAGTGATCATTCAACATACCCAAAATGAACAACAAAGTTCAGAACTGCTGTTTGGTGGCCGTAAAGATTTTAATGAGATATCGGACCCTAATTATCCCATGTTGACATGGTCTAATTCAGGCTATAAGCTCGCAATACTCTATAAAAAAGGTACACAAACCAGGCTCCGCATATATAACTCCATGAATGCAAAAGTGGAAAACTATCTTATTCCACCCCGTCGTTTTGACCGTGTACTGGGACTTGCGTTTATGGAAGATGATAATAGCCTCGTATTCTCTGCCATCAAAAAAAGCCAGACTGACTTGTATGAATTCCGAATCAAAGGAGCAAAGCTGTTTAATATTACCAATGATCTTTGGGACGACCTGCAACCCTGGTTTGTAAGTGGTGGTTCAAGGCGTGGAGTTCTATTCTTATCAAACCGGCCTAAACCAAACCTTGAAGTGCCTTTGGAATTGAATCAATTACCTACAGGCCCAATGAACGTATTCTTTTACGACACCAAAACAAAAAGAAAAGAACTCCTACAATGTTCATTCATAACCAAGGGAAATGTAACCCAACCTATACAATATGGCCCGGATAATTTTGCTTTTTTATATGATTCTGGGGGCGTAAGAAATGAATATGTTGTTTTGTTTGGAAGGAATATACATAATATGGATTCTGCCTATGCTGTACCAGTTACCAATTATGCCGAAAACATTCTTAATCATCAATACAACCCTGCAAGCAATCAAATTGCACAGATTGTGCAGGTAGGCAATAAGTACAAAGTATTTTTCAAACCTCTTGAATATCCCGGTATCAATTCTGATGCCAAACAACCTGCTCCTATCTTTTTACAAACTACTTCTGCTGAACAATCATTAGCTACAGCACCTGCAATTACAAATAATACAAGAAAAAGAAAAAACAACCATACAGATGAACCTGAAGAAATAAAACCGGCAATAAAAAGCGGCAATACTTTCCAAAGTGAATTTTCTAATGACACAATAAATATCTCTCCTTCTCCATCAGACAGAATAAATCCTGCATATGCTAAAGCAACACCTGAAGATACTTCTGTGCTGCTAAACATAAATGATAGTACCTATGTCAAAATGAAGGCCAGCCCTTATAAGCTAAGTTTCAAACCTGACTTCTTTACAGTAAGGCTGGATAACAGTGTATTATTCAGCCAATATCAGTCTTATGGTCAAAATGGGGGCTCATATACACCTATACCAATAAGCGGCATGGTTACATTAAGTCTTACAGACCTAATGGAGAACCATCGTTTTACTGGTGGGTTCCAATTACCAAGCAGCTTATCAAATATTACGTACTTTATTCAGTACGAAAATTTTGAGCATAAAATAGATTGGGGCTTATTGTATTTAAGATCCTCAAACTATTTTAATTATCTCGTTACATATTATGACAACACGGGTCAACCAGCTTTCCAGGAATCACAACTTGGTAAAACTATAACCGACATGTTGCAAGCATCATTCACCTACCCGCTTGATCATGTCAGAAGTGTTCGTTTCCGTACAGCAGTTAGAAGAGATATACTTACATTAAAAGCATCAGACTCCCTTAGCCTGCTATACCCTTTACCGGGCAGTAAAGAATACTGGTCATTGAGCCGACTTGAATATGTATTTGATAATACAACGAACCCTACACAAAATATCCGTACAGGATTCAGGTATAAATTTTATGGCGAGTACCTTTACGGACTTAATAATGGTAACCGTAGTTGTTATAACCTGGGCTTTGATTTCCGCTATTATCAAAAACTGTACAAAAATTGCATCTGGGCAACAAGACTTGCCGGAGCTCACTCTGATGGATCTGACAAAGTAGTTTATTATCTTGGTGGTGTTGATAATTGGCTTAACTCTCAATACAGCGATTATGTTCCGGTAAACGGTGGCCCATATGCATTTCAGGCTTTAGCTACCAGTTTACGCGGTTATACACAAAATGCACGCAATGGCAATACTTATGTAGTTATCAATGAAGAAATAAGGTTGCCTATTCTACCAACTATACTTAAAAGGCCTGTACAGTCATCTATACTTAAAAACCTACAATTAGTGCTGTTTTGTGATATTGGTTCCGCATGGAATGGTTTATTACCCACACCGGACAACACAACTAATAATTATGTGTTCCCATCACCTATTAGTGGATCCAGCAGCAATAGCTACGCCACACTCAATCTTACGATCCCTGGCAGTTCAGGGTTTGGCATAGGTTATGGTCCCGGCTTGCGTACTACTTTGCTTGGTTATTTTATGCGTGTAGATGCAGCATGGAATGTAGATGGCGCCAGAAAGCCCATGTGGTATTTTTCTATTGGTACAGACTTTTGATCATTCTCCATTTACATATACCCGCTTTACTCTTTGCGATATGCTTGTCATGATCTCATAAGGTATGGTATTGCCCCATTCAGCTATTTGGGTAACGGGTAAATTATCGCCAAATATAATTACATCATCCCCTTCAGATGCGTCTATGACATCGGTAATATCAACCATGCACATATCCATACAAATAATGCCAACTGTTCTTGCTTTTTTGCCATGTATCAATACATAAGCGTTGCCATGCCCCATAGCTCTTGAATAGCCATCTGCATACCCTATACAAATAGTAGCAATGCGCATTTCTTTTTCAGCAATGGTCTTGTGTCCATAACCAATACTATCTCCCTTTGGTATTGTCTTTATCTGGGCAATGGTAGTTTTTAACTGGCCTATTTGTTTTAACTGGTCTTGTATTGTTTTGGTACCGTCAATACCATATAATCCAAGCCCCAATCGCACCATATCATATTGCATTAGTGGCTGGCGGATGATAGCTGCTGAATTACAAAGGTGTCTCAATGGTTTGTATAGCAACTGAGAAGACAACTCTGTACTTGCTTTCTCAAATACAATTGCCTGTTGTCTTGTAAAATCGTCTTGTCCGGGGTCATCACTTGCTGCCAAATGGCTGAAGATACTTGCAACCTTGATCTGTGCATTGTTTTGCAACTTCCTTGTCAGCTCCTCAATTTCATTTGACATAAAACCAAGTCGGTGCATACCAGTATCTAACTTAATATGTACTGGGTAATTACTTACCTGCAATGTCTGAGCAATATTCAAAAATGCATCAAGAGAATGATGACTGAATATCTCAGGTTCCAGCTTCCAGGCGATCATCCTGTCAAACGAGATCGCATCTGGACTCATAACCATAATAGGCATAGTAATACCTGCTTTTCTGAGCGCAATACCCTCATCTGTATAAGCAACAGACAAATAATCAACACCGGAAAATTGCAGTATATGCGCTATTTCATAACTACCACTCCCATAAGCAAAGGCTTTTACCATAGCCATTGTCTTTACACCAGGTGCCAGATGTTTTCGAAACACATTCAGATTATGTACCAGGGACGATAAGTTAACCGACAAAACCGTTTGGTGTACTTTTTGTTCCAGCAACATATCTATCTTCTCAAAAGCAAATACCCTGGCACCTTTAAGTAAGATTGCCTCATTTTCAAAACTGAGCAAATGAAATTTCTTCAAAAACTCTTCAGTTGATTTAAAAAATATACTACGCAGCATTTTATGCTTTCTGAATGCTGCCTTATGCTTATTCAGTGCAGGCCCTATACCTATGAAGCGTTTTACGTTTCTCCTGCTAATGAGTGTAGCCACTTCTTCATAAAGGTCAGTATCATACCTGCCGGCTTGCAGCATATCTGAAAGTATGACGGTGTGATGGTTGTGTTGTTTTTGTTGTTCTAAATAATCAAGGGCTATATGCAAAGAGGTAAGGTCAGAATTGTACGTATCATTGATAATGGTACACTCATTAATACCATGTCTTAATTCCAGGCGCATAGACACCTGTTGCAAAGCAAGCATTTTCGCTTCTATTTGTTGTTGATCAATTTCCAACAACAACATCAGGCACCAGCAATGGATGGCATTCTCAATAGATGCCGGATCAGTAAAAGGTATTGTTATGCTTAGCTCTTTCTTTTTATAGATGGCCCTGATAACTGTTTTACGTCCTTGTTGTGATATTTGATCTACAACAAGGTTAGCATCATGATTTCCAAGATGCGCAGTAGTTCTTGCTGTATTCTGCGACCAGGTAAATAGTTCAACCGGTGATGTACCATCAGGTCCTTTTATCTGGTTAACAAATTGCAATACACTCTCGTGCAATTCATGGTTATCCCTGCAATAGATCAATTGTTTGGCATGACGAAAGAGTACCAGCTTTTCATTGATCTTCTGCCGCATATTGATGAACCCTTCATTGTGAGCCTCTCCAATATTGGTAAAAATCCCGATAGTGGGTTGAATGATACGTTCAAGCGCTTCCATCTCTCCCGGCTGAGAAATACCTGCTTCAAAAATTGCCATATCAAGCTGGTCATCCAGCAACCAAACCGATAAGGGCACACCAATTTGCGAATTATAACTTTTAGGGCTGCGAAGCGTATGATATGAACTACTTAATAATTGATACAACCATTCTTTGACTATTGTCTTTCCATTACTACCTGTAATACCAATTACTGTCTTATCAAATTGTTTTCTATATGATGCTACTATTTGCTGTATCCCCGTCAAGGTATCTTTTACCAAAATAAAATTTGCTCCCGGGAATGCTTGCGTATCTATTTGTTGTGAAACAAGGAAGTTTCTGACACCTTTTTCATAAGCATCTGTGATAAAACTATGCCCATCACGCAAGTTTGTTTTAAGCGAAATGAAAAGAGAATGGTCGGGGTTATTAATTTTCCGGCTATCAATAACAAGGTCATCTATCCGGGTATCATATGCGTGTGATAACCATTCACCATTTGACCTGTTCTTTATCTGTGCTATTGTTCTCTGGTTCTCCATTTTCTTTTATGAGCTGTAAAAATACTTGGAATTGTATTAGCTAGCTGTAAATATCAAGTATTAACTCATAAATATTAACGCAAACCCATATAACTGATCTACTTTGTCAAGGCTGGCTTTTTAGGTTTCACATTTTCTGAAGGCCCACTCATTGGATGTTTACGTTGTATTTTGGTTGTATCGTCTGGAGAGTAGAATTCTGCAGCTGTTCTGAATATTGGCTCGAATACATTGTTTTGTATCAGTACAGTATCCTTATTATTATTGATGGTTGCATAATAATGGTCCGGGTCGTATTTATCAGACACGTACCTGTCAGAAGATAAAAGGTTTTTACTCCTTTTGTTCACCGGCATCCAGTAAATTTCGGCATGTGTATGTTTATTGTTCTTGTCCAAAATATCAATACTGCAATATTTCTGAGTGGTCATTATAGAACTGTCAAGCTTATCTAGTCCATTCATGTAACCTTCACAGTTTATATTGTCAAAGAACTTGGTGTATATACTGGCCCTACGTTCATTAAAAGTATTATGAGCCATAATATCCTTATTGGCTTCAACAATAACTTTAGTATTTTCTTGTTTTAGCGTAAATGAATTAAGAGGGTGCTCAGGATATTCAAGGGTCACAGATCTAATATCTTCCTGGGGTATTTTAAAAATACTACGATCTCTCCAATCTGTAATGGCGGTTGTATAACGAGGGGTAAGATATCCCTGGAAAGCCTGGGTATTTACTATATATGGATTTTGTGCACCATTATCCATAAGCATATAACTACCATTGTTTCCGGGTTCAGGGCCTCCCACATAAAATGAGCGTATCTTTTCTCCCTTCCTGTCATAGATCTCTATTTTTACAGATTTCCCTGACATGTCTTTTACTACAGTATTGTGTGCTTTTTCAGGTACCGGGTATAAAGCGCTTTGTGCTCTAAGTGTTATAAGTAATGCGTTAAGGGTAGATTGCAATACTTTATATTGTTTATTTACATACCACCCACTGTCTGTACGTTCCAGCAAAATAGTGTTATGCTCCATATCTGCAAGAAACAACTTTCCAATATTAGCTGTATCCTTTATGGTAAACCCGTCTTCTTTTTCACTGAATACACTGCCTTTATCTTTGTATACAATATAGTATACCCCGTAACCAAGAAGCAACAACAGAATAAAATATATTAAGGTCTTACGCATAATAACAGCTTTAAAAATTATGCCGTTTTTTCATACCGGCGCTTTTTGAAAAAGATAAAAGCAGAAGCAAAGATCAATACTAATGCAGAAGGCAAAATGATGTTTACAGATTGCCAGGTGCTTTTCTCATCTATCACCCTTTGCGGGTCCAATAAACGCAATTGCATTTCCTTTGACCGCGCTTCCAGCAGACCGGAATTATCCGTTAGATAATCCAAACAATTCAACAGAAAGGTTTTGTTATCAAAATACTCATTAGTAGCCATCCACAACCCCATTTCTAAAGGACGGTTTTCCCTAACAGAAAAGTCATTGCTAAAAATATCACCATCACTAATAACTATTTGCTTACCTAAACTATCTGTAGCTGGTTTAAAAGGTTTATAAATACCATTAAGGGTTTTAATACCCTCATCTGTAAGGCGGTTTAAGAAATTTGATTTGAATTTACCTTCAAGCAATACAGCTATTGGCTGTGATGGTCCCTTCAATTGTTCAACACCCGGTGGATTAGCAATCATAGCTCCTGTTATCCTTACAGGGTTAGTTGCAGTTCTGCTATGTATAGATGATGCTAAAAGTACTGTTTTGGATATCTGGTTATCATGTCCAACCGTATCTACAGACCCAACAAATCTTGTAAAAATAGCACCCATATTTTTCACAACAGGATGAGTTGACATAGGTATGATAACAGGGAAATACACCCATTTGTATGATACCATATTGCCTTGCTCATATATTGGCATGGTCACACTCAGATTATCTTCGATCAGGTCTGAATTAAGGCGGGCACCATACTTAAACAAGAACTCACTTACCCGTAGGTTATAATCATGAGTAATAAGCTGTCCTGTCTTTCTTAAACTATCCATCTGGGCATCCAGCATATCTACAGCCCAAAGTACATTACCACCATACATAATATACTGATCAACAGTATAAAGCTCTCTTGGTGTGAGTTCTGTTAATGGCTTGGCAATAATGATAGCCTTATATGCACCCGGAATAACAATAGTATTAGGAAGATCAAGTGTGTCCAGATGGTAATATCTTGGTATGGTTGTAAAGAAATCATACATGTGATAATCAACCAATTCGCCATTCCCTGTCACATAGGCTATCCTTGGCTTATCAGGTAGTGATAGATTATGTATGGCATTGGCAAATTTATATTCCAGTTGGCTTTCAGAATAAGTAAGATTAGCAAGCGGATCTAAACCTGCATGATGTTCCATAAGGTTTACAGACAAGTCTTTACCATTATAATGTACCACTGCGCCCGGATAGATATATTGAATGGAGCCACCTTTTGCACTACCACTTGTTAGTTTTGCATACTCCAGCCCTTTTTCATAAAACTCTTGTTGCATCGCCTTGATCTCCATATCATTCTTCCCTTCATATGGATCTATAAAGCGATAAAGCACATGCTTACCTGCAATAGCTCTGAAGTCTTCCATTTTTTCTCTAATGGCTTCATGCAATCTTCTATAACCGGCAGTAAGGTCTTTACCTTCCAGATAGATATCGATCACAGCAACATCATTCATGCTGCTGAGCAGTTTTTTGGTAGGTTTTGTAAGCGTAAACCTTTTTTCTTTTGTTAGGTCAAGCCCTGTGTGTAAGTAAGCAGCTAGGATATTTACGCAAACCAGTATGGCTGCCAATATCATAAGGCGCAATACAGCCTGGCGCTGTTGTTGTTTCCTTTTTTTAGTTGCGTTAGTAGCCATGATTCAATATATAGATATTATTGAGCCGTATCCCATGTGCGACTGTTCAGGGATATACGGGTAAGAGATATAAATAGAATAATTAAAGACAAAAAGTAGATAGCATCACGGGTATCAATAAACCCCCTGCTTACCGAATCATAATGGAATGCTATACCTATCATTTTCAGATAATAATCAATACCACCTGCAAAAACAGTCATTTTACTAACTGCATCAAATCCTTGATATAATACCCAACATACTACCAGTGCTACCAGGAAACTTACAACCTGGTTGCTGGTAAGTGATGAACAGAAAACACCCACAGCTGCAAAACATGCTGACAAAAGGAATAGCCCAATATAAGAACCAATAATACCACCTGTATCTAAACCCGCCGTAGTTGAAGAAAGGTTGCTAATGGTATAGATATATACAAATGTTGGCAAGATCGCAAAAGCTACAAGAGCTAAGGTTGCAAAATATTTACCAAGAATAATATCCAGGTGTCTTAATGGCTTGGTTGAAAGCCATTCAATTGTTCCTGCTTTGAACTCGTCTGCAAAAGACCGCATAGTAATCGCCGGTATCAAAAAAAGCAACAACCATGGGGCCAGGTCAAAAAATTTCTCCAATGACGCATAACCGTAATCTAAAATACTGGTATCAGGTAATACCCAAAGAAATACACCACAGGCTATTAAAAATACCAATACCACCACGTAGCCAACTACCGAGCTAAAAAACGAGCTTATCTCTTTTATGAAAATACTTCGCATGTGTATGCTTTCTTTCTGGAAAGTCGCAAATATAATGAAAGGACGTCGGTTTAAGCTATATTGTTAGTGTTAAAGCTTTCATTATAATTCTTTGCAATGCAGTAATATATAAACACAAACAATTAATTTTACTCGTTACCCTCATGGCAAAGGTTAGAAAATACTTTTATAACACCGATACACACAAATTCGAGAAGCTGGTCATATCATGGCGGGTCAAGATATTGCGCGCATTAGGCTTTGTCTCGGGTTCTTTAGTTACAGCGCTTATTATTGTTGCCATCGCCTTCCGATTCGTAGATTCTCCACGTGAGAAGATCATGAAAGGTGACGTTAATAACCTAAGGGATCAATACCAAAACCTGCAAGACCAGGTAGATAAGCTTAACAAAGCACTATCCGAACTGGAAAACAGGGATAATACTATATACCGGGCTGTATTCGAGGCATCTCCTTTACCAGATAGTATACGTTATGGTAAGCATTATAGCAATATTGACCCTCAAAAATTTGCCTATATCAATCCCGAAGACATGATGGTGCATATTCGGGAGGGGCTTGCATCACTTACCAACAGGGTAACCGTACAAAGACATTCCTTTGATACACTTGACCAAATGGTAAAGTCTAAAGAACAAATGCTGAAATCTATCCCTGCTATCCAACCCATATCAAACAAAAACCTAACGCATATGGCATCCGGTTTCGGATACCGTATTGACCCTATATACAAAACCCCAAAAATGCACACCGGGCTCGATTTTGCCGCACCTATCGGCACACCTATATATGCAACTGGTAATGGCGTAGTAGTAGAAGCAGATTATGAAGCTGGCGGCTATGGCAACCATGTAATAATAGATCATGGATATGGTTACGAGACCCTATACGGACATATGGTGAAGATAAAAGCTCGCATGGGGCAAAAAGTAACACGTGGCGAAGTGATAGGTTGGGTAGGCAGCACAGGTAAAAGCACCGGACCTCATTGCCATTACGAAGTAATAAAAAATGGGGATAAAATTGATCCAATACACTTCTTCTTCAACGATCTTACCGCTGCAGAATACGACCGCATGGTGCGTATGGCCGCTTCTGGCAACCAGTCTTTCGACTAATTTTATTCCTCCTGCCCATACCAATAAACCTCCGGGAACCCCAATGGTTTATCCATCTCTTTTTTAGGATGTACAACCGAAAAATGAAGATCACTCGTCGCTTTCCCTTCCGTCATGATATGCATTACCTCCCACCCTTCATTATACAAATATTCCGAAATAAAAGACCTGTGACATTTCCACCAGTTGGCCTCTGCACACATATATACTAACCGTTTCTTTTGTGCTATCTCTTGTAGTTGATTGATTGCTTTTTCGAAAACATCCGTTTGCATATGGTCTGCATAGCCACCAAATGGTTTATCTGTATCCGTTTGCAATTTCTTCCTTCCACCCAGGTCTGGCATGTGCACATAATGGACCCCAGCATTTTCCAGAGCCTTGCTTAAATCCGTTTGATTGAAATGTGGGAACACTTTAGACCCTGGCATGCTTCTCACATCTGCCAATACCTGTATATCAAAAGCACGCAGCATTCTTATGAATTGCTCGATGCTGCGCTTAGAATGCCCTATGGTCCATATCTTATTCACAAATTAAAGTTACAGGGATAACAACAATAATGATAGTCTTTACCTCTTTCTGTTTTACATTTATAGCATGAACCTCTTATTCATTTGCAGTCGCAACCAATGGAGAAGCCCTACGGCTGAATCTATTTTCAAAAACCAACCTAAAATTCAGGTGCGTTCTGCCGGCACTGCCGATAGTGCAAAAAATAAAGTGACTGAGAAACTATTGCTTTGGGCAGATATGATCTTTGTGATGGAGAAAAAACACAAAGAGATTTTGTTAGAGCGGTTTGATAGGGAACATTCTAAAAGAATGATTATACTAGATATACCGGACGACTATAAGTATATGGATCCTGAATTGGTAGAGATGATAAAGGCCGGAGTGGCACCCTACCTTGAATAAATTTACATTGTTACAGCCATAGCCACACAAGCAAGTATTGCTGCGAATAAAGATATCTTCTTAATAGCTAATGCTTTTGCAGCAGCAATTTTTAATGGTGCAGCGTTAAAAGAGATATTTTCGAAAGCTGGGTTAATTACTGCTGTTGTCATTTTTTAAAGTTTTGCTTGGTTGTATTTTCGTTTGATGATGTAAAGATGCAACGCTCCATAAATGCTTCAAAACTTTTCAACCTCCTTAACGGCTTTTTTATAATTAGTTAACCAGTCATTAAGAAACAGACATAACCAATAGTATTGATATACAATTGGTTATTTACAACTTATAATGTTTGCTGGCCTTGCTTTTTTTTATCTAAAACGAACTGTAAAACGTTTAAAATACTTATATAACAGGAACAACCACACTCCGAATAAAACACTAAGGGCCCATGTTTCCCTACCCCTGAATGGATGTCTTAAGTTGTAGGCTATATCTTGTATCAGGTCTAATGGCTGCGTTACAATATCCCAACTATTCCACCGTTCATACCTGCCTAAATATATTCCATATCCACACAAAATAAACAATGTAAAGATCACAAGAGTTATATATTTTGCCTTCACAATTTTTCGTAACCATTTCTCTACATGGCTAAGCGATAACAAGCCCATTACCAGTCCATTGAGTGCAGATGAGAATAAAATCAGCAGATCAAACCACTCCGGAGCATCTGCTCTTTCCCGTAGGTGAAACAGGTCTGTGACCATATACATGGCATTGGGAAAGAACAATAACCAACCCAAGGCACAGAGGTACATCAGCGCTTTGTTCTTTATTTTATCAAGTTTGAAACTAAGATATAATGGTACAATAGCCAAAGCCATATTCCACGGTACAAAACTCATAGAATGATTATGGGCGTGACATATTCTTACTAACACCAGCATAACCGTAAATATTACTGAAGGAGCAAGCCATTCATAATTTTTAATAAAACGCATTTTATCATTTTTTAGAAAAAGAAAACAAATACACCAATTACAATACTTATTATAGCTGCTATCAGTACCGCTCCGGCGGCCACATCTTTTATCAACTTAACTTCCGGATGCCATTTGTTCTCACACCATAGATCACATAGCTTTTCAACAGCAGTGTTTATCGCCTCCGTTATCCATACCATCCCAATGGCTGTGCTTATGGCCACCCACTTCATGGGTGATAGGTGTTGCCACAGCCCGGCTGCGATCACCACTACTGTGGCAATCGCATGTATTCGGACATTAGGCTCTGTCTTCAATAGCTCGTACAGACCATTCAAAGCATATCCAAAGCTATTGGCCCTGCTCCTCATGTTCATTTTCTTTTGATTCATAATTCACTTCTTGTTTTTTAGTAGTTACACCATACCAATCTATTTTTCTGGAATAATACATCATTACAGCCAGCACAACGAACAAGCCAATACTGCCAAATAACAACGCATAGTCTTGCAACTGTATCAGTATGAAAATGAAAATATACAGCCCTGATAATGCTACTGAAAATCCTATAGCGGTCTTGCCGCTTTTAAAAATGCTCCAAACATAAAGCCCTATCAAAATAACAGTTGCCAATGTTGATATAAAATAGGCAACATTGAATCCTAAATACTCTGAAAGCGATAATAACAAAGTATAGAATAAACATAAAGCCATACCAACCAGTATATACTGCAAAGGATGCACCTGGCGCTTTTGCAGTATTTCAATAAAGAAGAAAATAGTGAAAGTAAGTGCAATGAATAGTATGGCATATTTTACAGAACGTTCCGTTTTACTATAGCCGTCCACAGGTTGTATCAGTTTTACGCCAAAGCTGCTGGCTTTAAGGTCTGGCCCTTTATCTTTCCAATACTGCGGAAAGTTTCTTGCAATGGCAAGTATCTTCCAATGTGCAGAAAAATCTTTATCGGTTATATTACTGGTATCTGGCAGATACTGCCCTTCGAAATCAGGATCTTTCCATGGCGCTTGCAAACTCACTTCTGTAGTTTTACCTACCGGTGTAAAATGCAGAAATTGTGATCCTTTCACTTTTAGTTTGATAGCAAAATCTGCGCCTTTTGTAGTATCCATAGCAACCTGTGTACCTAGTTCTTCAGTTGCAATATCTGTGTTCATAGTGCCTGATTCCAGTATTTGTTTATTCCCATTCCAGTCCAATTGTACATCTTCTTCAAGCCCCCTCGCATCGTCTATACCCATTACCAGTTTCACTTCAGGCCAAATGATATTAGCGGGGTCCAGTTGAAGTTTGTCCAATGGCAATTTGCCAAAGTGCCCTTTCATTTCCACATTTGCCCTGTACAGTATTACATCAAACAGACTTCTATGCCTGCGTTCAGGTTGAACGTTGCCATTTACCATATAGGTCTCAGGTAATACATATGCGGTTCTGCGCACTTTTGATACTTTACCCTGCTCGATTGTTGATTCTATGTAGGGTATCATCAACATTGGTCCGGTCACCGTTTGTCCTTTAGCCCATTTATTACTTACCTCACTCACCACTTCTTCTTGTCTACTTTGTCTTTCTCTCACAAGGTTCAATATGATCGATGCAGGTATAAGCATAATGACAATTAGAAAGCCTGTCATAAATCCTTTTATGAGCAGTTTGTTTCGTTCCCAGATGGAAGGCGGATTATTTTGTGGATCGTACATAGAATTATTTTTTAGTTTTTAAAAGTACTTTTTATTACAAAGTATAATGAGCAAAAAAATTTAATTCAGTCCTTTTATGATTTTTTCCAGTGCATCCAGGTGCATTCGGAAAGCTTTTTCTCCTGCTTTGGTAATAATATAAGTAGTATTCGTTTTGCGTCCTATGAATCCTTTTTGCACTTTTATAAAATTATTTTCTTCCAAAGTTTTCAAATGCGTAGCCAGATTACCGTCTGTAACATCTATCAGTGCTTTCAGATCATTGAAGTTTACTTCTTCATTTACCATCAGCGCACTCATAATGCCAATGCGTATGCGGCTTTCAAATACTTTATTTAATTGTTCTATTGGATTACTCATCAATATTGCTTAAACTGCTTTCCTTTCATATTTATTCCACATGATAATGCCGTACAATATATGCAATACACCAAAACCAGTGGTCCAAAATAATATTGTATAGTAAGGTAAAAACAAATTGATACCACCTAGCATAACTTCAATAAATCCGAGGTACCTAATATCAGATAGGGTGTATCTACTTCCATTTATTAATGCTAAACCGTAAAATATAAGGCAAGATGGCCCGACATATTGGTAAGCCCCGTCGTATATGAAGAATAGAATCATAAATGCACCAATAGCTAAGGTTGTAGCCATTTGGCCAATCATTTGTATGCTAGCTTTGCCCCATAATTTTTGACCGTCTTTTTTTGCTTTCCTTTGAGTAAAATATATGCCGCCAATAAAGGCAATTAAAAATATCGAAAAGCCAAGTGCTATCAGATGGAAGAGGATATTCTTGTCACTATAATATAGCGCCTCAGTCAGATAGTAATATAGCCCATGAGAACTGTCGAATGTGGGATTAAGCCATTTTAAGGCTATTCCTGCTCCTACAAGTGCAGTACATCCCGCCCATATACCACTCCATCCACTCAATGACAAAAAACGAGAGGATCGTTCCATGATCGTGCGTATCTCATGCAAGGTTTCTATCGATGTGTCTTTAGTTTCATTATTCATTAAAAGCACTTTGAATTACAAAGTAAATACAAGAATTTGATATTAAGAAGAACTCAAATGTTAACGTTACCTAAAAACTTTCATCCTACCGATGTACCTTTGCACCCTGAATCAATAAATACACCCCGAATTACAAATTCCAATAAAAAATGCGCTTCCACAAAATACTATATATAATACCGGTAGTCTTACTGGTTTCTTGTGCAAAGAATAAACTTCATGACCATCCCGAATGGGGTAAGTATTATGATGCCTATGGTATTAAAAATGCTGCTTTCATTATGCGTGACCATACACATGATGATACCCATTATTATAATAAAGCCGCTTGCCTCAGAAGGTTATTGCCTGCCTCTACTTTCAAAATATTCAATTCGCTGGTGGCATTGGAGACTGCTGTAGCACCTGACGAGAACATGGTGATAAAATGGGATAGTGTTGTACGTCGTCCTGAATGGAACAAGGACATGGACATGAAAGAGGCATTCAAAGTAAGCAATGTAGCTTATTACCAAGAGATCGCTCGCCGCGTTGGCCCTGCAAAAATGCAACATTACCTGGATACAGCTCATTATGGCAGCATGGCTGTCACTTCAAAGATCGACGAGTTCTGGCTGGATAATTCATTGAAGATATCTGCTGATGAACAAGTTGGTTTACTGAAACGCATGTATTTCTTTGAACTTCCTTTTTCTGAACGTTCGCAGCGCATTGTAAAAAGCATGATGCTGAGAGAAGATACACTGGGCTACAAACTATACTACAAAACAGGTACCGGTATTGTAGGTGATAGTGTTGTCTATTGGGTTGTTGGGTTTACGGAAAGTAGAATGGCTATTAAAGAACCTAACGGCTCTATGAATAAGGCAGACTTTAGAGACTATCCATATTTCTTTGCTCAGAATTTCATAACAGCCAGGAAAGACAGTAGTGCTCACGACTGGTTCAAAGTGCGTTTGGAGATCATGCACCAGGTATTGAGAGACTACGGAGCTATTCCTCCAACCAAATAATCAGGATCTACTTCTTATAGCAATTGCTTCAACACATTGTATATCACCTGAGGTTTGCCCAGAGTGTAGAAGTGTAGCACATTTACATTGTTCTTCAACAGGTCTTTGCACTGTGCCAGCAGCCATTCTTCACCTACTTTGTCACAATCGGCTTCGGTCTTGGCTTTAAGCATTTCATTGCACAGGTCAAATGGTACCTCCACATTAAAAATGCTGGGTATCATACTCAATTGCCTTTTGTTGGTAATAGGCTTTAAACCTGTAAGAATAGGCACATTCACACCATGCTCTTTGCAACGGTTCACATAATTATAGTAATGTTTATTGTCGAAGAACATCTGTGTTACTACATAATCAGCACCTAAGTCGATCTTCTTTTTCAGGTAGTAAATATCAGTATCTATATTCGGTGCTTCAAAATGTTTTTCAGGATAGCCTGCCACACCAATACAGAAATCAGTTTTCACACCATCCATAATATCCTCTTCCATATAGTGGCCTTTGTTCAGCCCAACTACTTGTTTCACCAGGTCCTCAGCATAACGGTGTCCGTTAGGATGTGGCGTAAAGAATTTTTCATTTGCAGCAGCATCACCACGCAGCGCCAATACA
>Ga0207082_1066_pt1 | contig 22679 bp, 18 predicted proteins | sample Alteio_BWMinHeat_56_FD_153588 | JGI IMG/M metagenome (GOLD analysis project Ga0207082, IMG submission 153588) | Enriched cells from forest soil in Barre Woods Harvard Forest LTER site, Petersham, Massachusetts, United States -... | ecosystem: Environmental > Terrestrial > Soil > Temperate forest >...
TTATAGATATTTATAAACAAGAGCTTAATGATGCTTCTCCTCATTTAGTATATGGATCAAGAAGTGGAGGAGACGAGTTTAGATTTGTCGTTTCCGGCATTGGACAAGAAAAATTAAATGCCGCTATAGAGAGAGCGCAAAACCGGATAGAAAAATTTGTAGAAGAAATTGGATTAGATCAGCTTGAACATAGTAAACATCCAAACAATCCCATAAAATGTGGCATGGGCGCCGAAATTGCTACCAAGAGGTTACCTGTTGACTTTCCCTCTTATGATTTAGAAAATGAATTGGATAAGACCATCAATGAAAAAAAATTACACTCGGGGAAAAGGAAAACAGAAAAAAAACAAATTACCATAGAAACTCCTGAAAATATTACAGCCTCAATGGGAAGAATAGAAAAAATGAATGGGGTGATAAATAATTATAAAGATCAAAAAAAACACACTATACTTCCGGACAAAAAATTTCCTTTTCAAGACGTCAAATTAGAAAAAGAACCTGTCAGTATTTTTGATATGCGTAAACAGCAACTTAGTGATAAATCAAAACAGTTAAACATGAACTCTAAACAAACAACGTTTTTATCTGACATACTCACAGGGATTTATGATGCACCAGATGAAAAAACCGGTATGAAACGTAATAGAGATTTTATTGATTCTGTGAAAAGAGTGCAAGACCTGTCAAAATGCGATAACAAACCTTGTTTTTTGTTAAAAATGGATGCGTATAATTTTTCTAGTTTGAATGAAATTTTGAGTCATTATGGAAATGACGTCATGTTTAAACAATTGGCAGATATAGCAACAAAACATTTAAAAGACTTTGGAGCGATATGTTTCCATCGTGGGGGTGGCATCATTGCACCTATTATAATAGATAAAAATTCCGATGAAGTTAATAAAGCCCTTGATGCAATCATTGAAGAATTTCATCAAACCATCGGTAATAAATCGATTAAAGAATATTGTGCAGAAAATAAAATTTCTTATTCGCAAGATGCATTGCAAAAACTAGGCATAACAGAAGATGAGACAATTAAAAATATACCTAGCATCAGAGGTTTCAAACCAGGTAGCGGTTTTATTATATCTAAAACAGATTTGAGAAAATCTGCTGATATTAATGGAGCATTAACTCAACTTGATCATTCTAATGAATTAAATCGATCCGAAGGCATCGTTTTTAAAAGAAGAGATAGTGTTACCTATCTAGACGGTAAAAAAGCTTATTCTATTGATGCTGAACGACAAAAGAGGGCAAAAGGACAGCAGAGATATAGACGATTTGGCTTGCAAACATCAGCGACCACAAATAAGCCTGAAGAAGAGCAGAAAGCGTTTGCTCACCCTGCAGCAGCAAATGACCTTATATTCCAGGAGGTAGTTCAAGTAGCGCCTAAGATACGACGCTGAATGCATCTCTATTACAACTTGAAATCATACGAGATCAAAATTAATTTATAACTAGCGATGCGTCAGGCCTACTATTTTTGCGACACAATCTAAACTATTGCATAAACATTTAAATTATTGCATTATCTAATAATTTAAATGTTTATTGTAGTAAACGTTATGGAGCAAGTTTATGAGGGAATATAAAAAAAATCATGCAGTTTTATTTTTTTTTTGCAGTAGTCAACTTGATTTTCGTCTCGATTACATTTCGAAATGTCCCATTCTTTACAGCCTAAAATGATAGCAGTAAATAGTATTGATGTTAAATATGCGATTAACCCAATTGCAAAATAAAGGAAAAATATTTATGAAAGCTACAAGTTTTAAAAATAAATTTATCCTTATATTATTTTTTTTCTGTGCGTTCTCAAGTACAACACAAGCTACGCTTAAAACGACATTTATTGCTGTTGGGCCTTATCAAGATCATTCAATTATTGTTGTTAGTAAAGATAATGGTAAAACGTGGTTAGCTGAACAACTTACAACATTACCCTATTTTTCCAGCATCAGTCGTGTTTCCTGTTCCGGCAGTAATAATGATGTTACTTGCGGTTTAAGTAAAAGCAATTCACTTGCTATGAATAGCGATAATCTGAAAACTTGGTTAGAAGTTAAAATGCCACCATATTTCGACTTTTCTGATTTTTCTTGTAGTGGTAATGGCATAAGCACTATCTGCGCAGCTGTTGGAGCAAGTGTTACTGATACTATTCCTGGTGGTGCTAACCCTGTGCTAACACTGAGCACAGACGGTGGTACTAACTGGTCATGGCAATTACCGACTAACGGTAGCGGTCGTTTTACTCATGTAAGTTGCTCTGGCGCTGATTCGAATAAATTTTGTGTAGCAACTGGCGATGTGGAGGATAAATATTTAATTTATGCAATTACACACAATGGTAAATGGGATTATACGGAAGGCTATTCAGGTGAACCATGGGGTGTGAGTTGCATTGGCGAACGGGAAGATGCAACATGTGCGATAGTGGGTAAAGCTCATGACGAAACTCCTTATATTGCCATGTTAAATGTGGATAAAAATAATTTAGATAAAAAACAGATTTCAAATTACCAATCAAATGGTTATTTAAATGCTATCAGTTGCACAGGTCATGGTGTAACAGGCATTTGCACAGCTGGAGGAAAAACTGGATTTCTCGGACAACCGGGAAGGCCTTTACTTGTTGTAAGCACTAGTGGTGGAGATACTTGGTGGGTTAAACCACTTAGTGACTTACCACTAATCGGAACCTTCTATACTACCAATTGTGCAGGAGCTGGGAATAAAGCAGTTTGTGTTGCAGCTGGGTCAAAAAAAATAGACGATGAAGAGATACCTATTATTGCAGTCAGTCGTGATGGTGGTGAAAATTGGGCTTTTGAAAATGTAGAAGATGCATCGTACGGTAGCTTTTTAACAACAAAATGTATTGAAATGGGTAATAAAGTGATTTGTGCTGCTGCTGGCTATGGTAAAAATAAAGAAGATGGATTGCTTGCTGTGAGTATAAATAATGGAAAAGATTGGCAGGTTAAAGAGATTAAAAACTTACCGGCAAATAGTGGCAGATTTAATAGCTTAACTGCATATGAAACTAATGATTAGTGCACAAAAGGAAACCCCGATCTTTATTGGCAAAGCGCATATTATTTCAACTTCTAAATGCCGAATCTAGGATAAAAGGCCCTGGAATCCCTATTGAGCCTTATTTTTTATAACCGTTCACGCAATGGTGTCAACTTAAGCATGTCAATAGGTTTTTTTCTTGCTCCAAACGCGCCATCCTTGGCGCTTAGGATTACATCCTGCAATCCAGTCGCCAGAAAACAAACCTATTGACATGCTTAAGTTGACGCCATTGACCGTTCACGGGGTAGAGAAATCATGGTATTTTTTGCTCATTTAATGAGCAAACAGGATGTTGGCGAAAGCCAAATCCGGTCACGATGGCCGTATTTGGCGGTTAAATGAGCAAAAAATACCATGATTTCTCTACCCCGTGAACGGTTACTATTTTTTTGGAATCCCTAGGGGACCGTTGAGCCTATTTTTTTATCATTTTTTGCTCATCGTCATCGTCTTGGGACCCAATAAAGCTGAGGTTTCATGTTGTATATGGTCTGCTACATAACCCATAACTCGACCTGGTAAAGTCGGGGTACACGCTTGCAGAAAGCTTGGTGCAAAAAAACCGCAACATAGATAATCACATGTAATAGGTTTAGCACAACTTCCAGGATTTGTGATGTTAGCAAAAGTGTCTAAAAACCACGCTGTTGCATCTGCGCAATTATTACAACATATATTTCCTTCATTGGAACTGTATTCCTTCTTCCAACATTCTATGATTTGATTCATATCCCTATCAATTGTAAAAGTAACTTCTTTATTTGCATCTTTTAGCAATTTTAAACATTCTTCGTCATTGATCTTTGCTTGATCCAGCGGATCGGCCCAACGGTCGATATTGTAATACAGTGTACCCTCTTGCGTTTGTTCCTCTAAAACAACCTCAATATGAGTACAATCGCAACTAAAAAATTCTAAAACATGTACATTAATTTTACTCATTTGCCAATCCTCGTTTGTTTAGTTATGAGGTATTCTCTCAAAATTCTGGGTATAACGATAGATCTTGATGCTGGTTTCCAAAGACCGCTACCAAAGTGCAAAGGTTAACAGACCCTAGTTTATGCCGTGCACATCCCTTATTATGGAGCTCAGTATTGTTGAATAAGGTTAAAAGAAAGGAAGAAATCATGGTGAAAATTAAAAATATAATATGGATACCCATCGGAATAATATTTACTTCTCTTGGATTTGCAAATAATGCTCAGCCCATTGCATGTAAAGACCTTCATGATTTAGAGATAAAACCAAAGATACAAACTTTTGATAAAAAATTCCAATGGAATAATTCTAATTGTCAAATTGTTGGCACGAAATCTGTATTTCTCAAAAAAGATAAAAATGGCGTGATACATTTTGAGAAAGGATTACAACTATTTATTTATCAAAATAAGCAATTAAAATTTATATGCTTACCAGGCTGGGTATGTAAACCATGGTAGGTATGCCTCAATATAACCCGTTTCAAGATTACGCTTTTTTAATGAACAAGTAACAATATTGTCATAGCTACTTTGCAATAATCGCTAATTAGATTCGAAGTGTTTCAATTTTAGCTAATTTAATAAGGAGCAAATGATGCAAAACAGACAACAGCAAACGATTAGACCTAAGGAAGAGCAGTGGCTTATTGATGCCATCATTGAAAAAGACACTGAAACGGCTGAAAAAGTAATTACCATTATTCAAGAAAAAACACCTCAATTCGTCGTACGGCAACCACGGTTAGACAGTAATGATGATGCTGGAAATAGTTTTTTATTTTTAAGTATAGTAAATAATGCAAGATCCATTGCCAATTTATTATTTAGTTTACAAAAAGATAATGATGCCATCCTATTGGGTAAGAATAAAAAAAACCAGACTCTTATCTGGCAGGCAGCGAAAAGTCAAAATAATGAGATGTTAGAAAAATTACTTATTGTTACACGATCACATTATCAAAAAAATCGTTTAAATAAAAAACCATGGTTAGAAGCTGATTTAGAGGGCAACACGCCATTACATGCTGCTATAGCAAAGACTGAAGTAGAGAGCGTGACATGCTTATTAAATGTAATACAACAAACCGTTGATCCAGAGGAATGGATTTTGCAGTTGAATAAAACAAACAAGATTGGCAATACGCCGTTGCATGTGGCCATGAAGAAGAAAAATATTGATGTGGCCGCTTTATTGATAAAAAATGGTGCGGATTGCACAGTGATTAATAGTAATAACGAATCGCCGTTTGATTATTTTTGTGGCTATAACTTAATCAAACAGAAACAACTTATTTCAGCATTATTAATTGAAAAGAAGGAAACAAATAAAAATAACTATAATAAAGAAAATCAAATCATCACGATGGATAGAGCTTATCAAACCCTTCTATTAGATTTATATCAACAAAAATTGATGGAAAAAAAACAAAATACGTCTAAAGCATGCTATTTAAGCTTAGCGGCCCATGTTAGCTTGAAAAGTTTAATTTTTGCTAATGCTATGACTGATAATCGATTTAGGCAAGAATTAACAACTAATAAAAATGCCATTTTCAGCCACAGTGATGCGGTAATTGAAATGGATTATAATGTCGATCAAGATACCATATTGATCGACATAAATGATGATAATAAAATTAAAATAGACCATCCGCATCCATTAATAGAAGACCGTCGTTTACCTGATTATAAACAAATCAATACAGATAGAAGCATGTTAATTGATCTCATTGCAGCCATTGATGCTTATGTAACCGATCTTGAACATAATCCACGTTTGTCGGAACGTAAACGCGCATTATCCGTATTACTCCCTGTAATAGGCTGGCTTATATTTTGGGGAGTTGAAGGATGGTTTATCTACGATCATGTGAGAGCATATGATACGTCATCTTGTAAAAATACGTCGTATGATGGCACATGGTGTAGGGACGATGATAATCAAGCAAGTTTGGGCAACCAAATGCGCACTGATCTGCAATTAATATTCTTTAATGTATTTGGCGCACCAGCTGCAATTGCTAATTCTATCTCTTTCCCTTATTTTTGTTGGCAAACTGAAAGGGCTATTTCTAAAGAGGAGTGGATCGGATTGATCATCCTTTTAGAGAAAAATGTATTAGGGAAATTACGTGAACTTTCCAGTGATCAGGTTCCTATTGATCATCAAGCAACACTCGCCCAGTTACAAACAGAAATTAATGGATTCAGAAATAATCAACCTCGGCAAGAGGTTATCGATATTTTCAAACACATCTCAAGCATTTTAAATAAAATTCAAACTAATCTGAACTTAGGATATTATCGAAATGGAATTACTCTTTTTAAACCAGTTGAATCTGATTTTGTAATATTAGATAGTCCAAGAGGATTTAAGATGACTAATACAACTCGTGATGCTGATGATGAAACAGATCAACTTCTTCTTGGTCAACATCAAGCAACCTATCGTTATGGTGGTATAATCAATTGAAGTAAGGTTTGTTGACATTTGCGGAGTGGATGGATGCGGCTCAATTACGAAAAGCATAAGAAGCTGTGTAAAAATAACTGGCTCTATGAAGATTTGAGTGGGTAAACCATCATAAACAATATTATGAAAGAATATGTCATTTAACTGGGTATGCTGACAGAGCTACAGGAGGTTCGTCGTTGCGAGGAGCGCTTTTTGCGACGCGGCAACGACGAACCTCCTCCATTGTCTAGATTACACAGTTTCTAGCAATGCACTAGTTATTTCCAATATTTACAATACAGATCAATTTTAACTCAGACACGCAAATCATTCTTCTATTCACTTATGCTACAATGAAACAAGGAAAAAACAAAAATTGGGATGAATATGAAAATCTTAGTGGCGGATGATTCCAAAACTAATATTGCAATTATATCAGCCGCATTAGAAAAAATGGGGCATGTGGTTTTTGCAGCTTCAAGCGGTGAGCAAGCGATTGAACTATTTCAGCAACAAAGCCCAGATCTCATTATTCTAGATGTAATAATGGGAGGTATAGATGGCTTTGAATGTGCAAGTCGCATTCGCAAGCTTGATAATAATGATTGGATTCCCATTATTTTCTTAAGCGCCTCAGTAGATGATATTAGTATCGCAAAAGGCATTGATGCTGGTGGTGATGATTATCTCACTAAACCATTTAGTGAAATTACATTAGCTGCAAAAATAAAAGCCATGCAGCGAATTTCAGACATGCGGCAAAAACTTTTTGATACGACACGACAACTTTATTTGCTTTCATCAACAGATTCATTAACAGGTGTTTATAGTCGACTGCAGTTTGATCGAAGTTTTAAAGAAATTATTGGAACAGCAGATTGTTATCATCACGCATTAGCATTATTTTTTATCGACTTAGACAATTTTAAAAATATAAATGACAGCTTCGGTCATCACATTGGTGATTTGCTATTAGTGGAAGTAGCTAAGCGATTAAAATCATGCACAAGATCAAATGACTTCATTGCTCGTTTAGGCGGAGATGAGTTTGCCATGATCTTAAATGAAATTGAAAATGCAGAAGAAGCGCGATACGTAGCACAAAAAATTATCAACACACTTGATGTCGATTATAATTTAGAATCCCACAATATTCGGAGTGCTTGTAGTATTGGTATTGCACTTTATCCAGCTCACGCTACGACACAAGAAAACTTGATACTTAATGCAGATATAGCCATGTACCATGCAAAAGCATCAGGACGAAATAATTATCAATTATTTACAACAGAGCTCAATGACAAATATAAGCAACGAATGAATCTAGAGCATGCATTAAAATTTGCATTGGAAAGAAAAGAATTATCGCTGACATATCAACCCATATTTGAACTGCATACAAAAAAATTGGTGGGATTGGAAACGTTACTATTTTGGGATCATCCTCAATTTGGAATTGTGTCACCTAGTATCTTTATCCCTCTTGCTGAAGAAGCAGGTTTAATTTCTCAAATTGGTAACTGGATGATAAGAACCGCATGTCAACAAGCTGCGCAATGGTCATTACATAAATTAAAAGATTTTAAATTTACCATTAACATATCCTCACGCCAAGTACGTCACGAAGATTTTTATCAACAAATCGTCGATATTATTGCAGATACGAGAATCAATTCACATCTTTTGGAGTTGGAATTAACAGAAACGGTTGTCATGAATTATACGAATGTCCCAATCCTAGAAACAATAAATAAATTACATAACTTAGGAATAGGAATATCTATTGATGATTTTGGAACTGGATATTCTTCTCTCATTCGTCTTAAGAATCTCCCAATTAATACATTAAAAATTGAAAAATCGTTTATCCAAGATGCTGTAACTAGTCCTCATGTAGGCATTATTGTAAGTTATTTAATTGCGCTAGGTAAAAATTTAGGAATGAATGTCATAGCAGAAGGCATTGAAACGAAAGAGCAACTAGAGTTTTTACAAACCAAAGCATGTCCCCAAGGACAAGGATACTATCTAAGTAAGCCGTTAACAACAGAACAGATGACCAACTTTTTAGATGATAGAGTAAACGAATTGATAAGATCAGCATCTCAAGCCTAGATCACTTTACAAGGAGAAGGAATCTCCATGCTAGAAGACTCAGATAAGCGCCACTTACAAGTTCTACATTTGCTGATATGTCATGTACGTATCTGCATCGCGTTAGAACATATCAATAAAGTATTGCCATTGGCATCGCTTGAGCCCGTGCCTGGTGGTCCTGAATATCTAGTAGGCCTTCTCAATTTAGCAGGAAAAAGTATACCTATTATTGATTTAGCCACATACTTAGGATTGCCCCGCGATGATAACTATACGGTAGATACACCCATCTTAATTTGCAACTATGATGATCAAAAATTTGGTATGATAATTGATCATGTTAAGGGAATATCAACAGTAGAGGATGAAACGCTGCAAATGTGTGATGAGTTCAAAAAAGATAATTCACCATTTCTTGCGGTTGTTACTATCGATTCTGAATTATCATTATTAATTAACATACCAAAGATATTATCAATTAACTTACTTTCAGCAAATGACTATGTGGCATCAGATGACAAATTACTTCACATGGCGACCATTAAGAATGAATAAAGACACTTCAAATTGGACAGAGAGCTCAGTAGATTTACTCGCTAGTATTAAAAATAGTGACCTGGCATTGATTACATTAATACGAGATCGATTAGGAATTATTATCCACCGCCATCAAACGGCAGAGTTACATAAAACGGTGGTAGCGGCATGCAAAAAATTTCATTGTTTGCCAGAAGAATATCTGCAAATGTTGTCTACATGTCCTGATCAATCACCCTTGTTAGAACATCTAGTGGCAGGCATTACAGTTAGTGAAACGTATTTCTTCCGTGATAAAAATCAAATTACATTTCTACAAGAAAGATTACTACCCAATCTTGTAAATGAAAAACGAAATCAAAATAACTTGTCCTTACGAATTTGGAGTGCGGGCTGTGCCTCAGGTGAAGAGATTTTTACTATTGTTATGCTAATTCATGAAATCATCCGTGATATAAATGATTGGACGTTAAATATTTTAGGTACGGATATCAATACTGCGTCAATGCAAAAAGCGATGGCAGGCCATTATGGTGAATGGTCTATGCGTTCTATACCCGAGTATTTTAAGCAACGGTATTTTATTAAAGAAAATAATCAATATACCATCACGAAGAAAATATGTGATCTAGTAAAATTTGATTATCTCAATTTAAACGATGATAATTATCCAGCTATTTTCAATGGTACGAATGCCCAAGATTTAATTTTGTGTAGAAATGTGTTAATTTATTTTGACACTAATAGCATTACTAAAATAATGAAAAAATTAAGTGATAGCTTAATTCCGGGCGGATACCTTATGTTGGGCGCGTCAGACCCGATTGATTTTAAATCGACAAATCTCATTTTTCATCATGATCAAGGTCTTGTTTTTTCACGGCCAACAGTGGAACAACTCGAGTTGCATCCAGTTAGTATCCCTGAAAATAAAATTACACCTCCCATGGCAACTAAGATTAAACATCACATTGAGAAGATACAGGGAATAGAAAAGCATAAACCTCATCCCTATTCTACAAAACCACCACCCATCGTTGATGAAGCGAGGATTGCTAAGCTAATTGATGATTCGAAGTGGCAGGAAATTGTCGACGTCATTCATTTACATGAGAGTCAGATTAAAAAATCAGCCTTTTTGTTAAATGCAAAAGCAACTGCTTTAGCAAATCTTGGTAACCTTGAGGAAGCCATCAAATTATTTCAAGACAGTTTAGCATTAGATTGGACAAATAAATTCAGTTATTTTACCTATGCATTAACATTGGCTGAACTGAATCATTTACAGGAAGCTGAATATGCTTTACGAAAAACAATTTATTTAGATCATCAGTTCGTTGAAGCACATTATCAGCTTGGATTGTTATTGCTACGAAATAAACAACAAAGCGCTGGATTAAAATGTTTAAAAAACGCTTTGACGATAGCTAAATCAAAAAATCCAACACTTAATACTCCTGGTCCAATAATGATTACCTATGGACGACTGGTAGAAATATTAGGATATGAAATAGAACTTTATTCGGCATTGGGAAAAAACCATTATGCATACAAAGACTCGAACAAGCAGAAAGCATAAACGCAATGTAAATCAACACGCTGTCAGTTTTATGCCAAGAGACCCAGATAGTCAACGTATATTACGTGAGCGTGCTGAGCGCATCGCAACATTAGAAGTACAGCAAGATGCTACAGAAACTAAGGTTGCTTATGTGCGCTTCCAGTTAGGAGAGCATGATTATTATGGAATCCCTTATCATGCTATCAATGAAGTCATGCATAAACCCATGCTTACCAAAGTACCTGGTGTTCCAGAATATATTGCGGGAATTATTAATCGGCGAGGTATGCTGATATCAATTTTAGATTTGAGAAATTTTTTTAATACTGAAGCAAACGCCGAGCATAAAGATGCCTACATAATTGTTGTCACTGAAGATAATATGACTATCGGAATAATGGTAGATGCAATCGAAGGCAGCGATACCCTTGATCCAACGTTACTCGATGCTCCATTACCATCAGCAGGGATTATCAAGCCAGAATATATTTTGGGATTGCATAACGGTGTGACGGCAATCATAAACATTGAAGCCATCATGGCTGATTTACTTAAACAATTAACGAAATAAACATGGTTAGTGGCTAAAAATTCAAGGAGAGCAAGCAATGAGGTCTACATCTGATATACCCAGAGATAGTGTGAATATTCCAGGTAATAATAAGTCAGCGTCTATGAATATCAGGACACGATTAATTATAGGCTTTAGTGGGATAATCCTGATTTTTTTAATTGCCATAGCTATTACTTTGTTTAATGTGACAACAACAAAAAATTTCGCCAACGATATTATTGAAAATGATTTACCCACATATGATAGATTTATCGATTTAGGCAGTCAGATTCATATGGCTGAAGCATCGCTACGAGGTGTCTTACTCACAAACAGTGTAAAGTATAAAAATGAATTGGATATTGCTTGGAATAATATTGCTAGAATTCAAGCTACATTAGATGATCTTTCAAAAAACTGGGCTGATAATGATTTGCTTAGAAAGTGGCAAGAGGTAAAGACATTATTGTCTAATCTCAAAGAAACACAAATCAAGTCAATAAACACGCAATCAGAAACAAACAAAGCCGCCCAAATTCCGTTACTAATGGCAGAGGTTGATACAGGAACAGATAAAATTCTTGATATTATAGATGGTCCTGTTACTACCACTGGTGAACGAATAGGTGGTATTTTTGATACCCAATATGCAACGCTACAAAACGGCACTGAAAAAATAATCAGTGACATGCGCTCCATAGAAATATCCGAATATATTTTATCATTGCTTGGCATTTTTACCGCTATATTAGTTTCTATATACACAGCACGCAGCATATTACGACATATTAACGTCTTTAGACAATTCAGCAGCAAAATAGCATCGGGAGATTTGCGACAATTTCTTGCTATTCAAGGGACTGATGAGATAGGGCAATTAGGCAATGATTTAAATAGCATGACCCAAAGCTTATCCGGCATTACCAAACAAATAACTCAAGTGTGTCAAAATATGGTGACTTCATTAGAAGAAGTTAAACAAGCTGTTAATTCGCAATCTTCCGGTGCGACCGAACAAGCTTCTTCTATAAATGAGATTACAGCATCGCTTGAAGAGATAGAAAAAAGTTCAACACAAACTATGGAGAAAGCCAAAGCACTAGGTGTAGTTGCTGAGCGTACTCGCGAAAAAGGGCAATTGGGTTTAGAAGCGGTGGACCAAAGTATTCAAGGAATGAAAGCAGTACGTGAAAAGGTACAAATCATTGCACAAACGATATTAGACTTGAGTAATCAAACCCAACAAGTTGGTGAAATCACAGCGGTCGTGAACACATTAGCACAACAATCAAAAATGTTAGCACTGAATGCCTCTATTGAAGCTGCTAAAGCGGGAGATGCTGGAAAAGGATTTGCAGTCGTTGCAACGGAAGTAAAAAATCTTGCTGAACAATCTGAGCAATCCACGACACAAGTTCAAAAAATTCTCGAGGATATTCGTCATGCAACTGAAAAAGCCGTGTTGGCGACAGAAGAAGGAACAAAAGGTGTGGATAATGGCACAGACTTGGTTGAGCAAACAGGTGAAGTAGTACGTAGTTTAAGCGATGTAATACACGAAGCGACGGTCGCAAGCCAGCAAATAGAAGCTGCAATACGTCAAGAAGGTGTTGGCATAGAGCAAATCACAGCAGGAATGAATGAAATTAATCAAGTGACCTCGTCCTTCGTAGCGAGTGTGAAACAAACAACTGAAGCAATCGATAATTTAGCTAAAATTACCAAAAATCTTAAAGAGTATGTAGACGTATATAAGGTATAGAGCATTCATGACTAGGTTTCTAATGGAAGGAACAATACTATGACCCCGAATAATATTGTAAATTCAAAACCTTATGAAGCCCATGATACAGTAAATAGCTTGATGGGAATTCGAGGACGCTTGTTAATGGGATTTGCAGCTGTTGCCATCATTTTATTGGTGGCAGTCAGCGGTATGCTTGTCATTGTCCAACATACTGAAAGTTTTGCTGCTGAAGTCATTAATACAGATTTGCCCATATATGATAGGCTCCAAGATTTAGGTATGCAGCTTTATCATTCACAATCTAGTCTTTATGCATGGGTCATCAATGGCAATCTAGATGAAAAAAATGAATATACAACTAGCTGGAATAATATTAATCGTATTGAACAAGTTGTTGATGAGCACGTGAAAAATTGGAATGATACGAGCAGCGTCACAAATTGGGAAAAAGTAAAAACATTAATTGCTCAGTTCAGAGATAACCAAACCAAAATTATCAATCTACCCAACACTGGCAATCAGATTGATAAAGCACGTTCATTAATTGTAGATGTAACAATTTCAGCAGGTAAAGTACTCGATATTCTAGATGGTCCAGTGACTGTAACAGGTGAACGCGTTGGCGGAATGTTCGATGTTCAATATGAAAGCCTTGATCAAGGCACACAAAAAATATTAAACGATCTCAGCACAATTAAGATAATAGAATATGCATTAATTATTATTATTATATTAACTTCAATTATCATTTCACTTTTGACAGCAAACAAAATAGTTAAACCATTAAAACATGCCATTTATATTGCTAAAGCAATCGCATCAGGCGAACGTAATATTCATATCAAAATTGCTTCAAATGATGAAACGGGTGAGTTACTTACTGCCCTCGGGAAAATGCAACAAGCGATTAACGATAACGAAATAAAATTACAAAAAAATGGAGAAGAAACGCGAAACTTATTTGAAAACATTGTTCAAACTGCCAAATCATTTAGCACTCACAGCAGCAAAGTAGCAGCAGGTGATTTACGAGAACGTCTTGAAATATCGGATATTGATGGAATGGCACAGTTAGGTAATGATCTTAATAAAATGACAGATAGTTTATCAACCATTACTAAACAAATAACAGATGCCTCTCATCATATGGTAGCTACACTTGAAGAAGTCAAACAAGCTGTTAATTCACAATCCTCCGGTGCTACAGAGCAAGCTTCTTCTATCAATGAAATTACAGCATCACTTGAAGAGATAGAAAAAAGTTCAACACAAACCATGGATAAAGCCAAAGAACTAGGTTCGGTGGCTGAACGCACTCGCGAAAAAGGTCAACAAGGTTTAGATGCAGTAGAACAAAGTATTCAAGGAATGAAAGCGGTTCGCGATAAGGTGCAAATCATTGCGCAAACAATATTAGATTTGAGCAATAAAACCCAACAAGTAGGTGAAATCACAGCAGTCGTGAATACATTGGCACAACAATCAAAAATGTTAGCGCTCAATGCCTCTATTGAAGCCGCTAAAGCAGGGGATGCTGGAAAGGGATTTGCAGTCGTTGCAACAGAAGTGAAAAATCTCGCTGAACAATCTGAGCAATCCACAACGCAAGTACAAAAAATTCTTGAAGATATTCGTCATGCAACTGAAAAAGCAGTGCTGGCAACTGAAGAAGGAACAAAAGGTGTAGATAATGGCACAGACTTAGTTGAGCAGACCGGTGAAGTGGTACGTAGTTTAAGTGAAGTAATACACGAAGCGACGGTCGCAAGCCAACAAATAGAAACAGCGATACGGCAAGAAGGTGTGGGCATAGAACAAATCACAGCGGGAATGAATGAAATCAATCAAGTCACTTCATCATTTGTGTCGAGTGTAAAACAAACAACTGAAGCGATTGATAATTTATCCATGATTACCAAAAACCTTAAAGAATATGTTGATACATACAAAATATAGGATATTTTATGGACTTAAATCCTGAGTTTTTGCAGCAATTAGTGATAACATTCAAATCTGAGTTAGAAGAAGCAACTCAGATTATTACGAACGAATTACTGAAATTAGAAAAAGAAAAACTCACCGAAGAGCAGCGTGAAAAAATCATAGGTGTTGTTTTTCGTGCGGCTCATAATATCAAAGGATCATCTCGTAGTTTGAATATAAAAAATGTTGGAGTCATCGCTCATCATATTGAATCACTATTTTCATCCATACAAAAAAAAATTATTACCATTACCTCTCAACATATTGATTTATGCCTAGAAGCAGTAGATAACATGCAACTGGCTATGCAGTCATTTATTGATAAAACAACATTACCATTTGATATTGAAGATTTGATTGCACGCTTGGAGAAGGGCGAGTCTCTGGCCAAAGAAACCATGCCTTCGTCATCAACATGGACTAAATCGACTGAACAAAACGCTTCTGAACAACAAGCATCTCTAACACCAAAAACCGAAGTATCAACACCACCTCAAGCGACTACGCTTCAAGAACAAGTAACTCATCCAGACACTGACGAAATAATGACTAAAGTTAAAGCAGGTCAGAAAGACACGATTCGAGTTTCAATCGATAATATTGATCACGTTTCTGCTTTAATGGAAGAAATGCAAGTAAATAAAATTGCGATAACGGATCATTATTCTGAGTTAATGAAATTAGCATTAAAAACGAAAAATTTCGCAGAAATTTGGCAACAAATATTATATTTCATGAAAGGAGCCGTAGGGAAAGGAGGAGGTGAAAATTTACAAAAGTTATTTGATAAAGGTGAGGATTATTTCACTGATATTACTAATTCGACCCTATATTTACAAAAAAACATGCGTGCACGAATTAATGAATTCTCAACATTATCGGATTCTTTGCAAGATGAAATTCGAATGTTGCGCTTAGTACCCATGTCCAATTTACTGTGTACCATGCCCCGATATGCACGCGATCTTGGCCGCCAATTAAATAAGAAAGTGGATTTTCATATCATAGGTGATGAAGTAAGGATTGATAAAATGGTATTGGAGCGACTAAAAGATCCTATCATACATCTTTTACGTAACAGCATAGATCATGGAATTGAGAGTAGTGAAGAGCGTCAAGCCAAGCATAAAAACGATGTTGGGCAAATCAATATACATATTAAAGAAGAAAATAGTCAAATTTTTATTAGTTTATTTGACGATGGTGCCGGGATAGATATTAAAAAAATTGTTGAAATTGCCGAAAATAAAAATATGGTGACTAAATCTGAATTAGAAAAAATGAATGAGCAAGAAAAATTAGACCTCATTTTCAGACCCGGCTTTAGTACCAAGGAAATTATCACCGAAGTTTCTGGTCGTGGAGTTGGACTAGATGTAGTCAAAGCAAATCTCAGTAATCTAAATGGTCAAGTCAGTGTACAAACCGAATTAAATAAAGGCACTACATTTAGTTTACGTGTCCCCTTGACCTTATCCAGTGAGCGAGGATTATTGATCACTTCATGTGGACAATTATTTGTCATACCGACGAGTGCCGTGCAACGTGTATTAATTATACGAGCAGAAGATATTTTTGTGGTGGAAGGAAGTCAGGCTATCATGGTAGATAATTATCCTGTTCCATTATTATCACTAACGGATATTCTTGGTTTGGAACAACAAGAAATTCCCACACAAGATAAGTTGCATATCATGGTAGTTAAAAAAGGTTGGAATGCGGTAGCCATTCTTATCGACAATATCATTGGTGAACGTGAAATTGTCATTAAATTATTACAACCACCATTAACTAACGTGTTATGTGTAGCTGGAGGTACTTTATCAGGTAGCAATCAAGTCATCATTGTGATAAATCCAAGTGATTTGATCAATACAGCACTGCATTTAGGCAAAATTCGTCGGATTAATTTGCAAGATGAATCTGCAAAGACAATTTCACAACCTCATATCTTAGTCGTTGATGATTCTATAACGACACGCTCTTTGGAGAAAAATATTCTTGAAAGTAAAAATTATCAAGTGACCGTGGCGGTGAATGGAAAGGAAGCATGGGATCGATTGCAAAAACAAACGTTTTCTTTGCTCATTACCGATATCACCATGCCTATTATGGATGGCTTTACACTCACTGAACAAGTTAAAAAAAGCGAGAAATTACGCAATTTACCAGTGATTATTGTCACTTCGCTAGGAAGTGATGCTGAGAAAAAGCGCGGCATCGAAGTAGGAGCGGATGCCTACATTGTTAAAAGTGAATTCGAATCAGGAACACTTTTAGACATTGTTGAGCAATTGGTATGAGATATGATTAATATTCTCATTGTAGAAGATACAGATACAGAAACTCTCATCTTAAAAAAAATATTTGAGTCTGAGCCGGATATGCGTGTGGTTGGTTGTGCAAAGAATGGAAAAATTGCTGTTGATTTAGTCGCAAAACTAAAACCCACTTTAGTGACGATGGATATCCAAATGCCTATTATGGATGGCCTTGACGCTATCCGCCAAATTATGTCGCATCATCCTACGCCCATCGTAGTCATTAGTTCACATTTAAATGATGATGGCATGAAAATAAACTTTTGCGCTTTAGAAGCTGGCGCGTTAACCTTAATCGAAAAACCTAAAAATTTTATGTCGCCGGCATTTGAACCCGTGAGAAAAAGTATTATTGATTCCGTACGTAATATGGCAGAAATTCATGTCGTCAAAAGGCGATTTCATACCAGAACTAAATCTATTAAATTACCCAAGCCATTCCGTTTCGTATCATTAGAGAAAAATTTTGAATTAGTCGCTATTGGCACATCAGTTGGCGGTCCACAAGTATTAAAACGAATTTTTTCAGAGTTATCAGCGACTTTTCCGCTTCCCATCGTTGTTGTACAACACATGTCTCCCGGTTTTATGGGTGGATTCATCAAGTGGCTTAATGATGATTGCCTACTTACGGTGAAAATAGCTGAGCACATGGAAATATTGCGACCAGGATATATTTATTTTGCACCGGATTATCATCATCTTGAGATAGATCGTGTTTACGATAACCTCACAGTTAAATTGGTGAAATCACTTCCTGTGTCTGGTTTTTGCCCATCAGCGACAGTTCTACTTGAATCAGTTGCCAAGACATGTGGTAAAAATGCCATTGGTCTCTTATTAACTGGCATGGGTAATGATGGCGCACAAGGGTTATTAGAATTAAAAAAAGCGGGAGGACATACGATCATCCAGGATTCACACAGTGCTATTGTATTTGGCATGGCAGGAGTAGCCCAATCACTGGGTGCAGTAGATAGAGTTTTAGATCTAGAAAATATTTCTAACTACCTAACAAGTATCACTAAAATCAAAGAAAAATTTTAGCATTGCAAGTAGTCCTAAACCCGATTTATGACCATCAAAAATCATATATGCGTCCTACAGCAGAAGGAACAATAATACTGTAGCCAAACGCATTTCCTAATGCGTTCACCGCTCTCCATCCAGTGCAATGCGCGGGTATAATCATTTTCAAATTAAATTGCTCCATACTTTTTACTGTTTGAGGAATGATTTTTTCAACTGATTTTCCGGACAAGTGAAACCCGCCCATAACAGCATATAATGGTATATCAGGAAACAATGTTTGAGCGTGTTTTAAAACGTTTATTATTCCAGCGTGAGAACAAGCAGAAAAGACCACAAGCCCTTTATCACGGACATTAACAACTAAAAATCGTTCATCCATAATCCAAGGATCAGCTTCCCAAGCTCCGCTTGGTAACTGCCTAACATGCCCTGGAAAGCCTTTTTCATATTCAGTAATGCGAGGGATTTCACCACTGAGATAAAACATATTATCCAGTAATAAACGTGGGTCATCTGAGTTTACAATAGCTGCTCCTTTTTTCTCTAACTCTTGTACGTCAGGCACCTTTTTGAAAGGACATATTTCGCCAGTGTGAGACGTTGTTGCTCGCTGATAAAACATGCCAGGATTAAGGTGGAACACAATTTCCTTTTCATGATTTTGACTTTTTATTAAATCAAGCGCCATTAGAAATCCGCCAGAATGATCCCAATGTCCATGCGATAAAACGACTGCTTGCACAGCGCCTAGATTAGCCTTAAGCTTAGTGACATTTCTTTTAAAAACTTCACCTTCTGGTCCTGCATCAAATAAAAGACTATGCTTAACATTTCCTTGCGAAGCTGTTAATAGCAGAGAAAGCCCATGCGCACCACAGCAGAGACATTCTCCTGATAATTCTTTCATTCCATTACTTCTAAGATAAGCCATTTCGTGTGTAACATTTTCTGGCACGCTAGAAAGACTGTCAGTAACATTATCTACCAACACTTGAATTTGTAATTTATCTACCGATTGAATATTCATCATATAAACTCCACTAAAAATCTTTTCTCAAAAAATAAAAATATGAATAGTTATGAAATAGAATTCATAGATACTCTTCCCGAAGATATAGAAGAGAAATAAGTCTTTACCATCTAATCAATAAGTTCGCCTGAACCAAATTGCTCTTTAGGAGCGTCTTTATATTTAGGCAAATCATCATTGAAATTAACAATTCGATCTATATACCAGATATGTCTAACGGGTCTAAAAGAGTCAGGGATTGAACTTGTAAAGTGAAAATTATTTGCATTTACACCGATTCCTGCCTGCTTATTTGGATCTTGAGAAATACCATAAATAAGGCTATGACATGAATTACATAGCAGTAATTTTGCATTATTTCTAATAACCTCATCAAGATTATCGCTTCCAGACATTATGTTGAAACTCGACGTTAAATAACCCGCAGTAAATGCATAACCTAACTTATCATTCACACGCCTAGAAAGAGACGCTATTTCACGACATTTATTACAGTGACAATATTGCGTGAAAAATGGATCGCCATCACAATAAAACTTAATTGCACCGCAATAACATTCACCTAAATATGTAGGCACTTTATGCAAGCTCCTTAAATATATCCTTCTGGAGTAACAATTGTTTCTTTAGGAGCAGGCACAGCTGTTACTATCACGGGTTTTACAACAACTTTTTGTACGGTAGTGCTATTTTGTGCTTGTGCTATATTAAAAGCCATAAACCCATAACAATATTAAATAATTTAAATTGGTACCGTAACATGATAAAGCTCTCCGATAAACTATAATTCGGCATTATTAAATAATATGGCTAAGTTTCATACATGACTATGTGCAGAATATTATCCTATCTTGGAAAACCGATTATCATTGAAGAATTGCTTTATAAGCCTGATAATTCTTTTATCAAGCAGAGTTACCACCCAAAATATATGTCAAATTTATTAAACTTGGCTGGTTTCGGGCTAGCTGCGTGGGATCTTTGGATGAACGTAATTTTTGAGGCCCACTCACTTGACAGATTAAACGATCTGCTATATTATACCTCTAATAGATATACTCTAATAGTAGTTAAATGAAAGAACGCAGTCGCACCAAATATACTGTACTGGGCATGCTAACCCTGGAAGACCTTACTGGCTATGAAATCATTAAAATGATTCAATCCAGTACTAATTATTTTTGGTCTGAAAGTGAGGGGCAAATTTATCCCACCCTTGCTCAATGTGTTGCAAACGGATTAGCTACCTGCAAAGAAGAAAAATCAAAAAAAATAAATCGCACAAAAAAAATATATTCCATTACTTCATTAGGAAAAAAAGAATTAAGCTCTTGGCTTAAAAAAGAACCACAACCTGCATCAGTTCGAAATGAGCTTTTATTAAAGCTATTCTTTGGTGGGAATATTGATAAGCGAGATAACATTCATCACGTTGTTCATCGCCAAAAAGAAATTGAAGCTGAGATGGAGTCTTATAAAAAATTACGAGAAGAAATAATTTCTGAACATAAGAATTCACCGCATTTAAAATATTGGCTCATTACATTAGATTGCGGAATTAAATCATCAAATGCAGAACTTACGTGGTGTAAAGAAACTTTGAAAATTCTTGAATCAGATTAAGTGTAATATGTTAAAAAAAATCATTCAAAGTTTAAGAAAAACACATACGAGAACACGCACATGAAAAACAATCACGTTAACCCTTATCTTTCTGGAAACTATGCGCCTGTTCAGGATGAATTAGAAATTAAAAATTTAAAAGTATTTGGTGAAATTCCAAAAGAATTGCGTGGTATTTATATGCGTAACGGACCCAACCCTACTTTTCCGCCTATCTCATACACCTACCCATACGATGGTGATGGCATGATTCATGCCATCTACATAGGCGATGGCAAAGCAGATTATCGCAATCGATACGTTCAAACAAAAGGATTACTAAAAGAGACAAAAGCAGGCAAATCACTTTATGGGGGCATATTAAAATTAATGCCAATGGACCCACAGTGGGCAGACCCTGAAGATGAACCTATTGCAATGAAGAATGGGGCATTTATACACGTCATTCGTCATGGGGGAGATTATTTAGCACTAAGCGAAGGCGCCCCAGCGTATAAAATGACATCACAATTAAAGACGGTGGCAGAATGGAATCCCTGCAATTCTAAACAGCCTATCGAGGTATGCGCACACACTCGCCTTGACCCGCTCAACGGTGATTTATGGTTTATAAATTATGCATTAATTCCGCCTTATTTAACCATTTATCGTTTTGATAAAACTGGTACCGTTATCCAAAAATGGGATATTGAAAAACCCCATTGCTCAATGGTTCATGATTTTATTTTAACGAAAAATTATGTCATTGTTTTTGATTGCCCAGTTATATTCGACCTCGACCAAATCATGACCGGTGGATCAGTTCTAAATTGGCAGCCAGAACTAGGAGTTCGGATTGGAATAATGCCACGCAAGGGAGGAAAAATGCGATGGCTTGAAACAGAACCCTTTTTTGTTTTTCATTTTGCCAATGCCTACGAACATGAAAATAAAATTATTATAGATTATGTTCGGCATGAAAAATTGGTCATGTTAAGTGATGCAAATAATGCTGATAAAATACCTCCTTCTCTATATCGCACAACAATTAACCTCGACGAAGGAACAACTAGCCACAGGGCACTGGATGATAGAACAATAGAATTTCCGCGAATTAGAGAAGATCGTGACACCTTGCAACATCAATTTATATACATACCGACAAGAACGCCAGATATTCATAATATGCGCGCCATGAATGCCTTAGTAAAATACGATGTAAAATCTCAGCAAACACAGGTTCACGAATTTGGCCAACATGCCGAAATTGGTGAAGCCGTTTTTGCACCTTCAGACACGCACAAATCAGAAGATGATGGTTACTTAATGCTATTCATTTACGATAGCACAACAAACCAAAGTGAATTTATTATTTTAGATGCAATGAATTTTAAAAATGAACCATTAGCGCGTATCAAGCTACCCCGCAGAATACCAAACGGATTACATGGTTCTTGGATGCCAGGAGAATGGGAATAATACCCTCATTTTATTAAAACCAAAGTGTAGGTTTTCCGAAGTAAGCCACTAATCCGCTATATATTGTGGCAACCGCAGCAAGAAATGTAATGATTTGCGTAAATAGATTCATTGCAGAAAATTTTTTTGAAGATGGCGCTATGCAAAAAAGAATAGCGAGGGAATAACCAAAAAGCAAAACATCTAATCCAATAAAAAGACCC